>Ga0325411_1000222_pt1 | contig 56746 bp, 40 predicted proteins | sample PopdelMetagenome_13_FD_206181 | JGI IMG/M metagenome (GOLD analysis project Ga0325411, IMG submission 206181) | Populus deltoides microbial communities from Bellville, Georgia, United States - Xylem-PdIQD-R4 | ecosystem: Host-associated > Plants > Phyllosphere > Stem > Wood/Secondary xylem... | reverse complement strand
ACACTTTCCTATCTAGTATTTATTTCTTGTTTTGAGGGTTAGTAGGTTAGCTTCTCTTCCCTATTTATTGTACAAACATACTGCTAGTAAGATAAAGAAAGAGAAAGACTTCTCTCAAAATTCTTCAAAAACGTCATCGACACACACTGCAAACAACAATCAGAACCACAATGATTTTATAATTAAAAAAAAAGACTACAAAGAGCCTGGGGATCTTGATCTGGCCACTTTCTGTCAAAATCTTGAGTTCAAGTGAAACATGCACAATCCTCTACAGTTGGAATTATGAAATTTTCGTGGGGAAAAAAGATGAGCACTTAACAGTGTGGCCAATAAGATAGATGATAGTAACAGGACTTTAAATGGGAGTCACCTATCATATTGAGATCTATAAGTTACAGACAATCAAGTTATCTTGCGAATTGTTTATAATTAGAGCATGTACCATATCAAATTATGATAGATACATATAGAATCCTGTACAGTGAGTTGTTATATAGAATACTTCATTCTCATAAATGAAGAATCTGCAATATATGGCTTAATTGTGAATGGTATCAACAAGATGCCCCTTCAACTAAAGAAGATTTCTAGATAACTTCTGTTGAAACTTTTTCAACGACCATTGAAACTCCAAACACGCCAACCTATTTCTCTTCAACCCAACTTAAGCAGCATGTAGAACAAAAGCCACTTTTCTAACTTAATTCAGCTATCACGTGCTTGATTCTTTATAGATTCTGCAGTTACATTGACCCTGTCTGCGTGCATCCTTTAAAATAATTGCAATGGAGGCTAGCAGCATGACGGCAGATCATGCAATGTAAGTTTCTAAGTTTATGAAGCTATTTCGCTCATTTCCCTTGCAAGGTAACCATGCAAAATAATCATAAATAGACTAAACAATAAACAGGTTACAGGCACTTAAAGGAACAGAAATATGTCAAAAGAAACCAGGCCTCTGCAGAGAATTCCTCACAATGATGTGCAGAAGAGTGTATTAATTCAAGCAGACAGATAGCACAGATAGCATGATCTAATAATTAACTGACAAGAAAATTGTTCAATGAAGCAAAAACATATCACAACCTCACTTCTCTGAGAGTGTCATAGAAGCCACCAAAAAGAATAATTTTGTGCTTGTGTAAAACCTGCAGCAGAACCCCAAAGTGGGAAAACACACATGAGATGCAGACTATACTAAGATTTGTTTATTAAGATAATCCGGTAGCAACAAGATGAATAGTGAGATAGTTCTTAAAAGAAGAGAGGGCTTTTGTATCAGCACAGTGACGACCATATTTAGCACCTGATGTCATTTCAAGATCTTTAGCTATCATAAATAATGCATGATCCAAAATCAAAACCTCATTAATATGTTCGATCAGCATTGCTCTAGATACAAATAACATTACATTAATAACTGACAAAGTAAATGTATGATAAGAAATTAACCAAAACTCAATTTCATACCCAGTTTCTGGCCAAGTCAAAATCCAAGGAGTGTCATACATCCTTGATTATAAGGAAAATGAAAAGGAAAAAAAAAAGAGCTAACCTACAAATAAAAGTTAAAGATGATGCCCCTACTACTGAAATAAGTAGTGCACGAATTTAAGTAGAGCTGAACCAACCATTCGATGACCTGAACGTGGACTTGGAGAGCCTTTGAAATTTAGCTGTTCCCATTGATTTGTTTTCAAGTCCAACATCCAGAAGTCCTACAACAATAAATATAACCAAAATCAGAATTCTAGGTGAGCTATTAACAAAACAGATTTGCCAATAAATATAATGGAAAACAGATGACCAAAGCTTCACCTTGTAGTGATGAAAGCGCTCCTGGTTCGGGGAAGTGAATTCACCACCTAACAACAAATAAATTCAGCTAAACATGCATAATGAACATAAAGCAATCAAGCTTAAATATTTTCATATAAATAAAATCAAGCTTTCAGACTTCATCACTTACCAAATATGTAAAGATAATTCTTCCAAGCAACCGCCTGGTGAGCACTCCGTGGAGGCGGACTATTAGGGCTCGATACCAACTTCCATTCTTGCTTCTCCACGTCATAACGATAAAGATCACCATACACAAATGTCTACATCAATCCACAATCACATCATGTTATCCTTACCGAAATTTTAAAAAAAGAAAAAGAAAAAAAAAAAGTTAAGTTAAAAGATCTAACCTTGCTACCATTGTAGAATTCACCTCCATAAAGTATCAATTCCGTGTCTTTCAAGGGATTAATGTTTAACTACGCACACCAATCAATAAACACAAAATATAAACATTTCAACATAGAAAGGCAAGATTTGATTGCTGAAGAAAAGAGTCACTACCGTGCAATTGGATCGAGGAGACGGTGCTGCTACATTCTCCTCCACATGGACTTCCTTCTTCTTAGCTTCTTCTTTTTGTATACTCAGCTGTCAAAACACGAAAGAGATCATCTCTTCTAATAATAATTGAAGCTTGAGCTATAAAAAAAACCATCAATATTTTTTTAGCGAAATAAGATAAATTTGATGATGATGGTTATTAAAATAAAATAATTGAAGGAGAATGAATTACCAAAATGGCGTCGATGTCATCTTCAGGAGAGAGTTTTTTGGTTTCTCTGCGAGCTTTTTTTTCTTCGGATTTTGCTGTTTTTTTCTCTGTTTTCTCTTTACCTTTGCCTACTTTCTTCGTTTTCTTTCCCATTCTTTTCTTATTAAATCTTCGCTCCTCTTTGCTGTAGCCTTGAAGGCTTTGCTTCGATGGCTGCTGCGGCTGCTTCTTTTCGGTGCTCACTGATGTTATTTTGCTGAAGCAGGCATGAGTTATAAACTGTTGAGAGACAGGAGATTATTTGTTTCAACTTTTAAATCAATTGTAACGGTGTCGTTTTACATGGAACAAGCAAAACAAGTGAGAGACATCACAAGAAAAGAGACCTGCCCAACGACTTGTCGTTTACTTCGTGCCTGCCAAAATACAGTGCAGTCTGCACTCTGCAGAATGCGAGGCAGCTTTCGTGGTTTTTGGACGACATGTCTTGATGAATTTGCGACTTGTCATTTGAAACACGGGAGCAGAATGAATGAACTAGGCAACTTGCCGGTACAAATTCAATGTCACATGCCCCCCCCCCCCCTTCTTTTTTTCCGGCAAAGCCCCTTTTTTTTCCGGCGAAGGAAGACCATAAATCAATTGGACATATTAGAAGTTATGGGTTTACATATTAGCACTCTAAAAGAACACACCAATCCTAACTCTGCCACATCATACAAACAATAAACGACACCCAATCTATTTTGCCAAACGTCTCTGCATGAATGAATTTTTAATTTTCATCGAAACAACATTGAATATTGGATGAGCAGCATCTGTTCTTTAATTTTTAGAAACCGTTTGGATTCGCGACATAAATTGTATTTTTAAAAAATTTAAAAAAATTTTATTAAAATTTAATATATTTTGTATGTTTTAGATCGTTTTGATGTGCTGGTATTAAAAATAATTATTAAAAAATAAAAAAATATCATTAATATATATTTTAGCACGAAAAATTATTTAAAAAACAGTAACAACAACACAAATAAACACGTGTGAAGAGAGAAAAAATAAAAAATAACTTACACAAATGAGCCAACAGTAGCAATAAATTACAGGGCATATAGAAGGAAATAACCTAACAAAGGAGGAAAAAGAACCCTCAACAATACACAATATTTACTATAGATGCCCCAGACAAAGATGAACAAATTTGCCTACCAAGAACCAGAATATTTACATTTTTCATGAATTTTATTTTTAAAAAAAATATTTTTTTATAATATTTTTAGTGTGTGCATCTTTGCGTGATATTTTTTCATTTTATTTTATTCAATTTTGTTTCTATTTCTATTATCATTTAATTGAATAAAAATTTAATTTTAATAAATAAATTCAATAATATAATCAAATAAATATCTTATATTGTGAAATCAAATATCCTAATTTACATTTATCTTTTATTTTTTTATTTTTTTAGTTTTTTTATAATTTTTTTCATTTATATACATAGATTATTAATATTGATTTATTGAATTAGATTCTTTATAAACTTTTATATTTATACCTATAATGTTTCTATAAAATAACACGTTGGAAAAACATATATATATATATATATATATAACCCATGATCAAGCGTGGGTCAAGTAGTTAATGAAGTTTAAGAAACTAAAAGCAATATAGTTTTGAATACTGTGAACAACATTATTGTTCACTTCCAATATTTTTTTTTATTTCAGCTATTAAATTTTTTTTATTTTATCGTTCAAAGTTATATTAATATTGTTTTATATGTTATTTTTTTTTCACTTTACGATGTTAAATTAAAGTTTGATGTTGGAAAATAAAATTTTTGGATATAATTAAAAAGAAATGATCTTTTTTCACTTTCACTGTAAAAAAAAGTGTAGAAAACTATATTTTAGTCCTTGAGTTTTAATTTTATGTATATTTTTTCCCTGTTATTTTGGATTTTTATATTTCTATCATAAACTTTATTTTTTCATGTTTAAGTCCATCAATGTCGAGAAAAAAAAGAAAAGGTCGTAGAAAAAATATTAAAAAAATAAAAAGTATTCAATCATTGACATTCCAACAATATAAAGGTTAATATGTCTAGAAAAATAGATTAAAATTTATGAATTTTATTTTGATTCAATTTGAATTATGATTTTTAAGCAGAATAAATAGTGTTTTGATTTTGAACATGGCTATATAGATATTTGTATGGTATTTTAGGTTAAAATAAGTTAAAATTTAGGTTTTTTGAATATGAAAATTCAAACTCCGACTTCTAATGCACTAGAAGCGGCATGTCGTCCTTTATATAAAAACATTAGTTTGGATAATGTGTCTTCCATCCATTAAAAAAAGTAAAAGTGTGTGAGCCCAAACTCTTTTTTTTATGTCATGCGTGCAAATCGGTCCTTTTAGGCCTAAGTGTGATTGTCTTATTTGCTAGACAATCCTTAACTTCTTTTGTTTTAATTTTAGAATAAAATTAGATTTGTGAGGCCTCGCTATGCTGAAGATTAAAATATTTTTTATGCTAAAAATAAAAAGGCTGGGTCGACTTAATTTTTTTTAAAAAGAAATCATGGAAACTTGTAAAAAAAAGAAAAGTTAAAACAATAAAAAAGACGATGAAGTTAAGATTCCAATCAATCGAATATCAAAGAATAAAAATAAAAAATAAAAAGATCTGGGATAACCCGAGTTATTTTGAAAATAAATGAAAAATCCAACATAAAAAAAGAATGGAGCTTGGTCTTCAAATGAATAAATTTTGATTGGTGAAAACTTAAAACACATAAGCTAAAAGAAAAAAAGAAAATCAAACAAGCCCAAGGGAACATCCTAAATTTAGGTTAATTTCTAAAACCCGCCGTAAAATCCAAAATCTAGACTCAGTTAAAAAACTCAATTTCAAATCAATCTAATGTTGAAAAATGTAATCGAAAAGAACATTAATCTAAAAACGTTTCCAAAGTAAAAAAAAAAAAACACCAATAAAAAAAATAAGGATCAAATCTGACATAAAAAAATTCAAGGAGGTTGAAATTGTAAAAACAAATTATATGAAATAAAAAAAAGCAATAAAAACAACGGGGACTAAATTTGAAAAATTAAAAAAAATTAAAGGGGATGAAATTAAAAAGGAATTCTAATTTTATAAACTGTAAAAAACAATTCCAAAGGTTGGAATTGGGAAAAATTTAATAATTTAGTCAAAGAAAACTCAACATAGAATGAAAAATAAAAAACTTATGATAGCCAGGGTCATTTTAAAAATCAATAAAAAATCATATAGAAAGCAAGTAAATAAAAATAAAACAAACTCGGGTGAACCTTTTAAACCTAGGTTAACATTTAAAACATACAACTCGTGAAATCCTAAATCCGAGCACAACCAAGTAGATCAATTCCTAATCAATTTAATGTTAAATAATAAAACCGAAAAATAGCATAATGTGAAAAAAAATTCAAAGTAAAAAAAAATAACGATAAAAGGAATGAGGATAAAATTTGGAAAAAAAATGTGAAATTATAAAAAAATCAATTAAAAAAATGATTTCAAACAAAACAAATAGTAATAAAAAAAATAAGGATCAAACCTAAAAAATAAAAAAATAAAAGGGGGTGAAATGGAAAAATAATTTTAATTTTATAAATTACTCAAGATAAAAAAATGATTTCAAACAAAACAAATAGTAATAAAAAAATAAGGATCAAACCTAAAAAATAAAAAAATAAAAGGGGATGAAATGGAAAAATAATTTCAATTTTATAAATTACTCAAGATAAAAAAAATACAATCAAAAGAAAATGAACTAAATACAAATGATTAACAAATTAAAGGACTGTCTTAGGCTTTTCAAGGGGTTGATACAAAAACTTAAGAGGAGAAAGAAAAAAAAAGAAATGGTTGTTGGTATTAAACCTACTCACATAATACCCGTCATCTCATCACGAAAGGAACATTGAGAATATTCAAACACTGACACGAAATATAATTTTTTATGATCAATAATATGTTTTAAAATACAATTTGCTGAAGATAATTTTATTAAGATAAAAAGAACATATTCCTCAATACCTATTCCAAAGGTTTTATGATTCAATGATAATCTTCTCATTACACTCTAATAATGAATAGTTTTTAGTGTTTTGTATTTTATTACTCGCTTGGTAATTTCTCTTTTCTCTTTAGGTTTACATATAAGCACTCTAAAAGAACACACTAATCCTAACTCTGCCACGTCATACAAACAATAAACGACACCCAATCTATTTTGCCAAACGTCTCTGCATGAATGAACTTTTAATTTTCCACGAAACAACGTTGAATATTGGATGAGCAGCATCTGTTTTTTAATTTTTAGAAACTGTTTGGAAATACGAAATAAATTGTATTTTTAAAAATTTTAAAAAAATTATTAAAATTTAATATATTTTGCATGTTTTGAATTGTTTTGATGTGTTGATATTAAAAATAATTTTTAAAAAATAAAAAAATATCATTAACATACATATTAATACGAAAAATAATTTAAAAAACAACTATATCAATAAATAAACACACGTGAGGAGAGAAAAATTAAAAAATAACTTACACAAATGACCCAACAGTAGCAATAAATTACAGGGCATATAGAAGGAAATAACCTAACAAAGGAGGAAAAAGAACCCTCAACAATACATAATATTTACTATAGATGCCCCAGACAAAGAGGAACAAAAAATGCTAAAATAGAACCAGAGGAACAAATTCACCCTTTTAACCATCGAAATTGAATTAGAATTGTTGTTGCTTGAGAGTGAAAACCACAGAACCAGATGAACAAATTTGCCTACCAAGTACCAGAATATTTACATTTTTCATGAATTTTATTTTTTTAAAAAATATTTTTTTATAATATTTTTAGTGTGTGCATCCTTGATATTTTTTTCATTTTATTTTATTCAATTTTGTTTTTATTTCTATTACCATTTGATTGAGTAAAAATTTAATTTTAATAAATAAATTCAATAATATAATTAAGTAAATATCTTATATTGCGAAATCAAATATCCTAATTTGCACTTATCTCTTATTTTTTTAGTTATTTTTATAATTTTTTTTCATTTATATACATAGATTATTAATATCGATTTATTGAATTAGATTCTTTATAAACTTTTCAATTTATACCTATAATGTTTCTATAAAATAACATGTTAGAAAAGCATATATATATATATATATATATATATATATATATATATATATATATATATATATATATATATATATATAAAACCCATGATCAAGCGCAGGTCAAGGAGTTAATGAAGCTTAAGAATCTAAAAGCAATATGATTTTGAATACTGTGAACAACATTGTTAACTTCCAATATTTTTTTTTATTTCAGCCATTAATTTTTTTTATTTCATCGTTTGAAGTTATATTAGTATCATTCTATATGTTATATTTTTTTCACTTTACATGCTCTCATATATATGAAGTGTCGAATAATATTTCAATGTTAAATTAAAGTTTGATGTTGCAAAATAAAATTTTTGGATGTAATTAAAAAAAATGATCTTTTTTCACTTTCACTGTAAAAAAAAGTGTAGAAAACTATATTTTAGTCCTTGAGTTTTCATTTTATGTATATTTTTTCCTTGTTATTTTGAATTTTTATATTTCTATCATAAACTTTATTTTTTTTATGTTTAAGTCCATCAATGTCGAGAAAAAAAAAGAGAAGGTCGTAGAAAAAATATTAAAAAGATAAAAAGTATTCCACCATTAACATTCCAACAATATAAAGATGAACATGTCTAGAAAAATAGATTAAAATTTATGAATTTTATTTTGATTCAATTTGAATTATGATTTTTAAGCAGAATAAATAGCGTTTTGATTTTGAAAATGGCTATATAGATATTTTTATGGTATTTTAGGTTAAAATAAGTTAAAATTTAGGTTTTTTGAATATGAAAATTCAAACTCCGACTTCTAATGAACTAGAAGCGGCATGTCGTCCTTTATATAAAAACATTAGTTTGGATAATGTGTCTTCCATCCATTAAAAAAAGTAAAGTGTGTGAGCCCAAACTCTTTTTTTTATGTCATGCGTGCAAATCGGTCCTTTTAGGCCTAAGTGTGATTGTCTTATTTGCTAGACAATCCTTAACTTCTTTTGTTTTAATTTTAGAATAAAATTAGATTTGTGAGGCCTCGCTATGCTGAAGATTAAAATATTTTTTATGCTAAAAATAAAAAGGCTGGGTCGACTTAATTTTTTTTAAAAAGAAATCATGGAAACTTGTAAAAAAAAGAAAAGTTAAAACAATAAAAAAGACGATGAAGTTAAGATTCCAATCAATCGAATATCAAAGAATAAAAATAAAAAATAAAAAGATCTGGGATAACCCGAGTTATTTTGAAAATAAATGAAAAATCCAACATAAAAAAAGAATGGAGCTTGGTCTTCAAATGAATAAATTTTGATTGGTGAAAACTTAAAACACATAAGCTAAAAGAAAAAAAGAAAATCAAACAAGCCCAAGGGAACATCCTAAATTTAGGTTAATTTCTAAAACCCGCCGTAAAATCCAAAATCTAGACTCAGTTAAAAAACTCAATTTCAAATCAATCTAATGTTGAAAAATGTAATCGAAAAGAACATTAATCTAAAAACGTTTCCAAAGTAAAAAAAAAAAACACCAATAAAAAAAATAAGGATCAAATCTGACATAAAAAAAATTCAAGGAGGTTGCAATTGTAAAAACAAATTATATGAAATAAAAAAAAGCAATAAAAACAACGGGGACTAAATTTAAAAAATTAAAAAAATTAAAGGGGATGAAATTAAAAAGGAATTCTAATTTTATAAACTGTAAAAAACAATTCCAAAGGTTGGAATCGGGAAAAATTTAATAATTTAGTCAAAGAAAACTCAACATAGAATGAAAAATAAAAAACCTATGATAGCCAGGGTCATTTTAAAAATCAATAAAAAATCATATAGAAAGCAAGTAAATAAAAATAAAACAAACTCGGGTGAATCTTTTAAACCTAGGTTAACATTTAAAACATACAACTCGTGAAATCCTAAATCCGAGCGCAACTAAGCAAATCAATTCCTAATCAATTTAATATTAAATGATGAAACCGAAAAATAAAATAATGTGAAAAAAAATTCAAAGTAAAAAAAAATAACGATAAAATGAACGAGGATAAAATCTGGAAAAAAATGTGAAATTATAAAAAAATCAATTAAAAAAATGATTTCAAACAAAACAAATAGTAATAAAAAATAAGGATCAAACCTAAAAAATAAAAAAATAAAAAGGGATGAAATGGAAAAATAATTTTAATTTTATAAATTACTCAAGATAAAAAAAAATACAATCAACAGAAAATGAACTAAATACAAATGATTAACAAATTAAAGGACTGTCTTAGGCTTTTCAAGAGGTTGATACAAAAACTTAAAAGGAGAAAGAGAAAAAAAAAAGAAATGGTTGTTGGTATTAAACTTACTCACAGAATACCCGTTGCCCCATCATGAAGGGAACATTGAGAATATTCAAACACTCACATGAAATATAATTTTTTATGGTCAATAATATGTTTTAAAATACAATTTGCTGAAGATAATTTTATTAAGATAAAAGGAACATATTCCTCAATACCTATTCCAAAGGTTTTATGATTCAATGATAATCTTCTCATTACACTCTAATAATGAATAGTTTTTAGTGTTTTGTATTTTATTACTCGCTTGGTAATTTCTCTTTTCTCTTTAGGTTTTTGTTAATTATCTTTAAATAAATTTATTTAAATAATTTTTTTTCTTATGCCATAGTTTTTTACAATAATATTATCAATTATTTTATAATTAATTTTATTTTTTATTTTTTTTATAAACAAGTTGCAAGTTGTAACGGGCCTGATAATTCAGCTCAAATTTTGTTTCTGAAAAAACAAAGAAATAAAGGGAGGCACTTTATCCATGTCAAGATTTACAAAGCAGCGACATGTCATTCAGAATCTAAGCCCAAGCCCGCCCCCGAAACTTGGAAAAACGAGAGGAGAGAAGCAAGAGGCAAGGGTTTAAGCAGCGACATGTCATCCAAAATCTAAGCCCGAGCCTGCTTCCAACACTTACAAAAACGAGAGGAGAGATGCAAGCAAGGGTTTGTTTGCCTATCCCTCCCTCTGTGCAACATTTTTTTTCCAGTAGCTTCGATTCCTAAATTGATTCATCCAGTAGAACAAAATCGAAATAGCAGAAGCATTAATCTGAAAGCAACAGGGAAAAGAGAAGAGCAGTAATTTAATCAGGTTTTTAAAGAAAAGACAGGTGAAGAAGATGAAGACGACTAAAGGAGGCAAAGTTATGAACCCTACGGATGCTTACCGTAAGGAGCTTCGTAAGAAGGAATTAAAACGGGTAATTTATTATTTTCACTTCAAATTCTATTATTATTATTATTTAAATTTAGGCTTCTATTTGTTTTCTATCGGTACGGTTATTTGTAAAATTTTCAAAAATCCACTCAGTTTTTGAAATTTTTTATTCCATGAGAGTGTCAAATAAGGCTGATTTTTTTCTGTTTGATGTAATAATTTTGCTGTTAATGGATTTGATATATTATTTTATTTGCTTATTATGTTATGGAAATTTAATAAAAAAATATATTACAGAATTGCTGCCATTTTAGGTTGTGATTTAGTGATTTTTAAAATTTTCTGCCCTTGTGTTTGATTAACAGAACAAGAAGGAAAGAAAGAAGGTGAGAGAGGTGGGGATTTTGAAGAAGGATCCTGATGTGATCAAGGAGCAAATAGAGAAGTTGGATTTGATGAGTAAGTTTTTGTCTACTAATTATTTGAAAATCTATCTCATTTGATTACCTGCTGTAGCGCAATTTATTAGCCGTGTTGAATGAAACTTTATTTCCTTTGTTTTTTTTTGGGTGAAATTGACTATAGTAGAGTGTATGCATGTTATGTTGTATTTAGCTAATATGAATGTTTAAATATAGGTATTATTTCTAAATTGTATAGGCCATAAAATATTAAGACACAACAGCATAGAGAGAAGATGCTACCTTCAGTTTGATCTTGAATGCTAGACTCCTCCAAAGCTATGCTTTGATCTTATCTTATGCTAAATGTACATCATTGCTGCGTAGCCAATTTAATATTTCCCCTTCCTGCTGTTCTCTCTGACATTCCATAAACTCAAGTGCTGTTTTGGGCTGTTTAGCATCAGCTGCATGACCCTTGCAATGATAAGCATTGTGTAGTTTGTGAGAGTCTTGAGTTAATAACTGTACAGCTCAGCTTATGGCCGTGAATTCCAAGATAGTGACCCAAATAGAGGATGCAAGAAAAGGGGGGGTGGGGGTGGGTTGGGGTGTACAATCATTTCTGCCCGTGTGTTCTTCTGTGTATAATCAAATGCACTGAACATAGAAAATCTATCTGTTATGGTGTATAATCAAATGCACTGAATGGAGAACATCTATCTGTTATGGTGTATAATCAAATGCACTGAACGCAGAACATCTATCTGTTATGGTGTATAATCGACTCTAAATGTAGAACATTGATCTGTTATGGATTCTCTTTTTTCATGAAAGACAGTTTTTGGTTATTATGAAACATTGAAGCTTCTAGTTTGTCATTTTCTAAAAGTGAGCATGAAAGAAGATTTTCTTACAGTATATAGTTCTGAGCCACTCTGGTTGTTGTGGTAGCTTCCCTTTGGTATGCATCAGTTTCAACAACTGCTCTTCTTTTTGCTGCCTAGATGGTGTGCTCTAGACTATGCCTTTTCTACATCTAATTTGAAAATAAAGCTTGGTTTGGCAGCCTTTTCGATCTAAACTTGTTTGTATGCTGTTGATTGTTGCAGAGGCTGATGGTGCTTTAGACAAAGCAAGAAAACACAAAAAGAGACAACTTGAGGATACTCTTAGCCTTGTTATAAAGAAGAGAAGGGTAATGGTTATAATGCCTTTTTTTCTGCTCTTCCTCCATTCATTTTTAGCTGTTCAAAAAATTAAAAGAGTAGTCAAGTAATTCAAGTTTGAAATGTTCAAGAATCTGGGAAATAACCTACATTTGATGCATGGTATGCATATGCAATCATTGCACCTTTCATAATAGGTCAATGAATAGTTGAGAGCTTTAACATTTCTATATATATATGTGCATTTTTTAAATAACATCATTTGTACTGCTGTGATAACCAGTTTTCTGTACTCTCTTGGACAGGAATATGAAGATAAAATGAAGGAGAAGGGTGAAACCCCTGTGATGTTCAGGTGAAGTAGCTTCTCTTATCTTATACATTTCTGTTCTTGTCCATTAATCATTAGGGTTTACACGTCTTCCACCCATTGACAAACTGCATTTTTGTCCTCTGCTGCAGTCATTTGGGCCCTCTTCGAAGAAGGACATCTGCAGAAGAAGAAGAAAGAGCCAGGCATCCAAAGCCTGAAGTATGTCTGGCTGCCTTTAGTTTTACTTTTGTGAATTAGTTCTATTTGGTCTCTTATAATCACTCACCAAAAATTTATTATTGCAGGACTCTGTGTACTATCACCCTACTATGAATCCTACTGGAGCCCCACCACCTGGAAAGCCTCCCATGTATAAATCATCCATAGGTCCACCTCCTCTCATTTTTCAGCTTTATGATGTGTTGTTGGAATTATGTGGAATGTGCCTTTTCTAACTTGACTGTTGACTTTGGCCTGCAGGACCCCGGATTCCTTTATCTGGTGCTTCATCCTCCACAGCTGAATCAGAGGATGCTGCTTTAGTGGTACCTCCTCCCTTGCCAGAGAGTGGGGAATTAGGCCCTGGTGATGGCTCTGCTATACCTGCTTTGTTGCCCCTACCTCCTCCACCTCCATTGCCACCAATGCCTGCAGCTCCAAGTTTGGGCATGTCATTACCCCCACCCCCTTTACCTCCACCTCCTCCAGGTCCTCCTCCAAAGGATCAAGTTTCAAGTCACATCTCTCTTCCCCCACCTCCACCCCTCCAACAGTCTGCTCAACCGCCACCGCCACCTGGCACAAATGAAAGTGGGAGTGAGACCAATATATCTGCATTGTTAGATGAATCATCCTCCAAGGATAATGCTCAGGTGAGTTCTTTTACTTTCTTTATGCATGCTGTTAAAAGCAGCATAAACCTGTTAGAGACTTTACACTGCATGGATCTCCTGAAGCACAAGTTTTCAGAAGTTAATGGACAAAAAAGAAATGATTTGTACTTGGTGGACGGAAAAAACATTTGCATGTACTTGGTTGGCTAGCACCAACAAAAGGTGTATATACCCGGTTCAAATCTCAAACCAATCTAAAGATATGAAATGGATGTTCTTGTACTAATTTTAGTGTGGAATCAACTGTTTGTTTAATTGTAAACTAGTTACAATCAGAGAACTTCTAAAATTCCTTCACTGTTCAGAACTGACCAGTGCTCTGATTTCTCAAATGCTTTTCTAGAAGCCTTTTTTTTTTAATCTTTTGCATAGGAAAAATTGTTCTAGGATTTTATTATGAAAGATCATTCTGGCTAATAGGACATCTTATTTCTCTCATATAGGTACCTGCTTCACTCCCTCCACCTCCTCCAATTGCAATGCAGCTGAAGTCTGCTAATAGTCTTTCTGAAGGCACTTCATCCGAAGCTGATGCCAATACTGCAGCAACTATGGATAACCCTAAAATGGTTCCTCCCCCACCTCCTCCTAGGCAACAACCTCTAGCACCCGGACAAGCCTTGACTCCAACTTTACAGCCTGAAGTTTTACCCCCAGGTATATCACGTTTCCCCCCACCTCCACCTCCGCCAAATGTGCGGCCACCATTATCTTCTCCTGGAATTCCTGGACAAGTGGCTCCTCCAGGGGTGATGCTCCCATTAATTCCCAGACCTCCATATGGTCCTCCACCTGGACCTCCTCCAATGATGAGACCACCTCTACCACCTGGTCCTCCTCCATTCTTTCAAGAAGATGCTGCAAATAGGCCACATGTTCCTCAGAAACCATCTTATGTAAAATCTGCTGCATCCACTGTTGTTAAACGGCCGCTAGCACAGCACACTCCAGAACTTACAGCTATGGTGAGTTTGATTTTTCCTTGTCAGTTCTCTTTTCCTTGTTCAAATTAAAAACTATGCTGCTCTGCCTGATCAGTGTACACTATAGAAGGAAAACATGTGTAGTTGCAATTTCTTTTCCTGCAAAAGTGCAACCACAATGCGGCACACTCCAGAATATATGGCTATAGTTTGATTCTCCCATCAGTTGTCTACTGTTAGAGTATCAATTGTTATTAATTTTCAATCCTTGGACAACTTCCTGATGTGACTGCTGACTAGTAACTATGATACGTGGATGTGAACACCCTGTCCTAGATTACACAAGGACAATTTTCATACTCCTTGTCTGTATAATCTTGTAGCACCAAGTTAGAATTAGCTAGAATATTGCCACATCCCTCACTTATCTTTCTGCTTTGAAACAACTTTATATTTCTCTGGAAGGGTAAACCTCGTTGTCCGTTCTAATCTAATTTCACCAAATTTCTTAAAAACTCAAGCCTAACTTTTGGTCTGCATTCAGGTTCCCGCCTCAGTTCGAGTGAGGAGAGAGGCTGCTATCCCTAAACCAAAACCAAAGGCTGTAACCTCGACAACAGCAGTAGCCACCAGGCCAGCAGCTCCAACCACTGTGAAGCCAGATTCAACTAACTCATCATCAGCTCCAAGGTCTAAGAGCATTGATGACTCATATACGGCCTTTTTAGAGGACATGAAAGCACTAGGTGCACTTGATAGTTAAGATCATTATATCCGGTGAGAGCGGCAAAGGCAGGGGGCAGGGAACAAACGTGTACAGGCTACTGTGTTTGATCTGGGGCTTGAGCAGAAATATTTGGTGATGCCATTGGCCTTGGTTCCGACACAACTGTTCTGTTCCGGACCATCTCATTGTATCATCAATGCTTCATTTAACTATTTCTGAAAATATTAAAACATCTTGATTACTGAGGTGGGTAAGTCGGGCCAATTTTTCTTGAGCGACAATGGATATGTTAACTTGGAGGATGGTGGAAGCTGTACTAGATTTAAGATTAGTATTTGCTTAATCATTTCATTTGCTGTTCGTTTTCTAGTTTGGTCTCCGTTTACTCATCATTTTCAACATTTGACAGAGGTGTATTTAAATTGTATGATGCCTCATTGATAAATCAGTTGCAGCAAGGACCTTGGTAACTGCCTGTTCTGCTCCTTTGTTGTTCTCTTGTCTCATTTCGCAAAGAAATCGCCTATATTTTGACTTCTAGTTTTGTCCCTCTTGTTTTATTAGAGTAATATTTATTTTATTTTATTTTTAACATTAATATATTAAAAAATAAAAATAAAACATTAAAAAAATTAATTTAAAAAAAAATCTCAAAATTTCATGAAACTCTGGTTACCCCCAGACCAAGCATAAAGGGTGAATAATTTTGGTCAAGAATAGAGATTAATTTTCTTGTGGCATATCTATCATATTTATATGTATGTGCACTCGGCATAATCACTGCCTGGGCCTTGATTACGTATTGGTTTCAAAAGAGAGGTCCTTCGCATGGGCTGGGCCTGTAAAACAAACACACTACTATCTACTATTGGTGCTAGGGATAGTTATAATCACAACCTGTGGCATGCTTCCTCCACTAGCCAAACAGACTGGGCAGAAATTTTTTGCAGAGATTGCCTTTTCTGCGTATAGAAAAGAGAGGGAAAAAAAAAAAGAATTAGAGAGAGATGGGGAAAGCTGCAAGAATTACTCAGATTCTTTTCTTGATTTCACTTTTATCTAAGCAAATACTATCCCAGGTATTAATCTCATAGTACTTGTGTCTCTTCTGTGTCGTTCTGGCTGTGGAAAAAGTGATATGATGACTTATTGAGATGTGATTGTTTCTGTATATTTGACAGCAGAGTTGTATTAGATATGATCTTGTAATGGGTTTTTGCTTCTTTTGATTTTAACCAGGTTTAGTCTTGAATTATGGTCTAGTCAATATTTTTCAGGCAATGTTTTTTACACTTATTTGATGGGAAATTGAAATTTTCGAGTATGGATAGGCCCATTTGGATTATGAAATGATTGACTTAAGTTAATTGTTGTTTGATTCTGTGTATGGTCAGTGGAGATCGTTTGTGTTAGTTGGTACTGTTTTTTAATGCATTGATTAAAAGTTGTGTTAATGATTTTAAAAATTGTTTGCTCGTGTTGGGGTTTTTCTTTTTTCTTTTTCTTATCTCTGGCAGGATGTTGGAGAACATGTGGCTGCGAGGTTAGTGGATTGTTATTATTTATAGAGACACATTGCTGTGATTTTGTTTTGAAGTTACACGTCTAATGTTTGTTATTATGCTTGTGTTTAGAACTGTTAAGCAAGAAGAAGGGCATGCACACAAAGTACATTGCTCTAGAGAAAGAAGTAGGGCTGCCTGGCAAGCTATAGAGGAGGTAACAGGGATTATTTTGGTCTTGTGCGTGCTTTTTGAGACCAACACCTTGTGGAGATATCATTTGCGTAGCATTTGTGATGTTGTTTGTCCCTCCTTGTGGTGTAGTATTTGATGCCATTTGTGGAACGCGAGCAGTATCAGATTTCGAGTAAGTGTAGGCTTCATCCGAGCAATGATCTATTTAGGGACCAAGAGGAACACAAAATTCATGTGGACATAAATGAATGGAAGTGTGGATACTGTAAAAAACATTTCCGTGCTGAGAAGTATCTCGATCAACATTTTGACAACAGGCATTACAATCTCCTTAATATTGTATGTGGATTCTGGTCCCTTGTCTTCTTAAAGTGACTTTGATGCTTATTTTGCATGATGCTCTTGTCTTCCTGTTTTTATTGTAAAGAATATTATATTGTGGATGATATTTGTTGGGGTGGGGGGTTGTAGAGGAAGGGGCATGGTGAAAGAAACGCTACAGATCTTAACAGAACTTTTAATGAACTCAGAGTGATGGCAAGTGCATGGCTGATTTATGTGGAGCTTTGCATTGTGATTTCATGATGGATTCCAAGTCAACTAAGACCAAGTGCAATCCTGCTGCTGTTGCAAAGAATCACCATCTTTGTGAGGTTGCTTCTGACTGCTGTTGTTTTCATCATGGACTCTGATTCTTTGCGCACTAATATCCATTGTACTTTGTACAGAGTCTTGCAGATAGCTGCTTTCCTCTCAATCAGGGCCCTTCAGCAAGTCGCTTGCATGGTAATGAAGATGTTATATATAGTCTTTGTGCTTAATTTTTGTGACATCTTTTGTTATTGCGGACTGAATTCTTTTGTTTGTTCAAGAACCATGTCTGATGTCTAATACATGCATTGATGTTATTGCGGACTGAATTCTTTTATTGTTCAAGAACCATGTCTGATGTCTAATACATGCACTGATTTCTCTTACTTTACAATGTTGTTCTCACTTGCAGAATTATTTTTGCACCAATTTTGTGATGCTCACACGTGCTCAGGGAACAAAAAACTTTTTCCTAAGGGTGGCAAGGTAATGCTTTTTTCTGCACAATAAGTTTAAACTAGACGGGCCACCTCAAAACTTAAAAAAAAAAACTTTTGAAATGCATCCATGTTTCTAGCTGTTTTGTTCTTTCAGGCTTTATAAAAACTCTGAACCTACAAGTGAATAAACCTAACCATAATTTGTGAGTCCTCTTTTGGATGCCAGAAGATTATAAACTATTGTACAATTGGTTTATGTTATATATCCACCAGAAAATTAATGTATCCTACATTCATGCTAGCCTGTCTTGTATTTTCTCCAGGAAAATAACCTGTAAATTATCTTTTGGATGTCAGAGGTAGAAGTTTTTTATGCTGAGCTTTTTGCTTACTTTCCTCCTCTTGTTATTTGTGCAGAAGAAAACAAGCGTATTCTACCTGGCTATTTCAATTCTGACTATGATGATGATCCCCCTATTCTATCTCATTGTTTATTTGCATCAAAGGTACCATTCTTAATTTGAGTATTTTTTTTTCACTATTTTCTGACTTTAAGAAACAATTTCATAAACTTTTTATCCCTCTGCAGTGAAATGAGGAAAGGAACCCAAGAGCTAAGGAGAATCTCAAAAAGGAAGACAAAGCCTTCGTAGTTAGTGGTAATGTCTTTTTTGTCTTTAAGAGCTTTGCTGAGTAGAATTTAAGGTTTATTCTTTGATAGTTAATTCATGATTAAGGTGATGACATTATTGATTGTCAATCAGTGGATCAAGCAGCTACCACGGAGTTTTTTTATTCATAGGAGTTATATTTGAAAACTCCCTACAGTTGACTACATAGTTACATTTGTGCTGATGTTTTGCCTTTCTGTTTCGGTCATGACACCGGTCATTGTTTTTGTTACATTGCTGCCATTAAGTTTAGCAGCCTTTTTTAACAACAGGTGGTGACTGTATTGTCTAACCTCTCTCCTTTTTGCCTCCCAATAGCAGGTTAGGCTCCTGGAATCACCATCTGATGAAGAAATGGAAGATGAGGATACGAAGATAAATGATTGTAAACAATTGTTGACTCTTCCCTTGAAGGGCCCTGTGTAAATTTACAAGTCCTCTGAAGGTCTAAACCGATGGAGAAATGAATTGCATAAGAATATCTGCAGAGAGCTAAAACTCGGATGAATTTCCATCAAAATTATTGGTGGCACCCATTACTCATGATAGGGGCATCAGTTGACAAAAACATGAATTGTATACAACTTGCTATTCAAATTGATCAACCATATATTCAGTACTTTCGATCCAATACAGAATGCCAGAAATTTGGACTTTCTACGGTTTAAAATAATCGTTGGGTGGGGGGTCAGATATATTATTTTGCATATCAACTAAAAAGTTAGAAAGTGTAGCTTGAAGCAAGCACAAAACTTGATCGCAGAACTCTTTAAGCTCCTGTGTAAACACTTGTTCAGCTGCTTTTGTGCAACTATTAGCAGCAAGTGCTAAATTAGAGTTTTAGCTTATCTCGGGCAGTTTTCTTCTAAAGCTTCTATCCCTAACAACCTCCATGTTTCTTTCTTGCTTTTTCTGGCGTGGTAAGGAAATGTAAAATCATGAATATCCTTGATGGTCTAATTGCCCCTTTCTCCCATATAACTTGAAACAGTAGTCTCTGCTTCTATCTCACCACCGTGTTTTATCTACTTCTGCCATATACAGAAGTTGAAACGTCATTCTCGATGCCATGTGTGCCCGAGACTCAAAGCAACATGGCATATCCCACAAGGGTTTTGCACCTCATTTACCTTTTGCCCACTACACAAAGATTGCCAGAGAGAGTGATGAACTGTTTTTGGTTAAAAAAAAATGCCATCCAGCCTCTGAGATCATCTGCAATGGATTCACCGTCAACAAGTTCCATGTTCTGCATAGGACTGCAGTTCCAGGGATCTATGACCCTAAATGCAAGTGATATCAATTCATTTTATAAAAGAAAACAACCGTCTGGATCCCTGAGCTGGATAAGCTAACCCCTTTGCAATCTCATTTTCATTCAGAACCAAGGTGTTGAATTCATCTGCAGTCATGGCTCTTCGCTCCTCATCCAACATGCTCTATGTAAGGTTGATAGACCTTGCAGAGAGAGTAAACAAGTGAGCCACCAAATACTTCTGCAAAAGACATCAAATCGAGGCCTCTTGCAGTTCTAGGTGGGAGCATCACAATATCCACAGCGAAGTCCTTGGCATCAACATGTTTATTCCGCAGCAATCTAGCACTCCATTCTCCAAATTCTCCACGTAACCCATGTACTCTTTCATCTTCCTTGGCCTAGAAAATCTCATTTCACTGAGATAACAGCAGAACCAAGGACAAAACCATAGAAAGATCTGAGCTTCCAGTATGTATAATTGCGCTTGCATTCATACCCATCTTCACAATACCTACCAACTTTCTAATGTCTGTAACCTGCACCAGTAACAATCCTGGAAGTCATTCTAGAAAACTCAGCAGACAGCGTTTCGCATGGCAAAGGAAACTCCCCTGGTGTGTACCTACAAAAACTCACAAGAATGATCTGAAAACCGAATACAAAACCAAAAGGAAATACCATACTATTTCCCACCATGAATTCTGTTACCTACAATACTCCAAATTTTGTGCCTTGTTCAACCTGCAAATCATAAACAGACACGTGCCTACACCTCGCTTCGATAGGGAGCCTCAAACTCTCCTCCCACATTTGTGGAGTCTGGTGAGGGTGTGAAGAGATAAGATCAACGCTCCAATTCTCAAATCCACATGATCTCAAAATCTCAATTCCACCATAAACCTCCTTAATCCCATGCGCTTTCCCACAAGCTTTTAGCTACTCACAAGCCTGAACTCCTAAAGACACTCTATTCACACCCAACCCCATCAAATCCTCAACTTTCCTATCATCAAAAGTCCCAGGATCCATTTCCATAGATATCTCAGCACCCTCACAAGCCCCAAATTTCACTCTTAACGTATCCAAAATTGATGAAACCATCCTTGGAGACACCAGAGGAGTCCCACCACCAAAAAAACACAGTTTCAAGAGGCGGGCTGGTATCAAAACTCGACCTCGTCGAGCCTATTTCACGTTGAAGCAATTCAATATAGTTAGAAATTCGCAGGTCGGTTTCAGTTGGGTTTGTGGAGCCAAGAGCAACAATTGGGAAGTCACGGTAGTGGCAACGTTTGCGGCGGAAAGGGAGGTGAAAGCATGCTGAAGTTGGAGGAGGGTCATATTGGTGAAATGCTGGTGGTGTGGTCAATGAGGCATTTTTGTAAACAGATTGTTGGGCTTGTCTGCATGTGTTGGTGATGATTGTCAGCCATGGAAGTTTTTTGGGCAAGGTGGGATAATTGGAGTAGTTTGATTGGGTTTCGATCAGTGGTGCTTGCTGACCAGCGCAAGAAAATCAGAGTTGAGAAATAGATTATCAATATTGGTAAAACTATTAAAAAGCAAATTATTAATCCTTAAAAAATTATTTGAAAATCAAACATGTTTGTTTAAGAATTCAATTTAATTTTTTGGGTTAAAAACCGAAGGGCTAAGACTTGGGAACTATCATAAATTTGATTGAGCATTTACTATAACTTAAAATTGAATACAATAGCTGCATGCCAAAACTCAAAAGTAGTGTCAAAATATCCGATTCAAATCACCCGGTTTGTTTTATAATCCGGTGACCAAATATCTAATTCATTCGAGTTGATTCCAAAAACTGATTAGACAAGGATCCCGCTAACATTTTGAAATAACCAACAAGCACGCACACTTCTTTCCTGCAACTTTTGAAAACCATTTTCTTCCGTTTAAAGAATTTGGGTTTTTCTCAGGATATGTAACAAACTCAACTTAAGATCAAGGGAAGCAAAAAATTCTACGCCAGTACCTAGAATAACGTTACAAAATTTTAATGCATCGCACGTTTAGGTTAAGAAAGGGATTTCACCATATATGGCCCTTCAAGCTCGTAGCCCAATTTTCTATAGTAATGGCGGGTTCCTACTCCTGAAATAACAGCTATTTTGGTCGATCTATGCTCCTTGCGAGCAATCTGTTCTGCCTCTTCCATCAAAAGTGTACCATAACCCTGCCAGAGATACAAGTCAAAGTGGAAAATAATCCTGTAAGCAACTATTTTCCATGCTGAAGCATTTACAATACAGATTTAAGTGGCAACCCGGCAAATTGTTCCAAGAATCCTTGTTTCACCAATTGTTAATATAACGGCATTATTATGTTACCTGGTGTTGCAGCTTCTCTGCATCACGCCCATGAACAGGAACTGCAGTTCCATAAACATGAAGTTCACGAACAATAGAGCACTTCCCCGTAAGCTCAGGGCAAGTAACGTTGCGGCCACATTTTCGTAAGCGCAGTAACCCAACAAGAATATCCTGTGAGAAAAGGAGTTTCAGGAAAGTTCATACCAAGCAAAACTTCACCAATAAATTAAATTAACAATTAATCAGAACAAACTCTCTCGATTATTATCAACAAAAACTCCTTCAAGACATTCCAACAGATACTGCAATCCTAGAAAGACTTCACTTCCCTCTCAATTACAGACAACAAAAACCCCTTTCAACATGCCAATCAATATTGCAGTCCTAAAGGGATTAAAGACCAATGATATATATAATAGAAAAAGAAAAAGGACCATTTTGGCAACAAACCATCCAATTCTCATCTACGCATAGATATGAGGATTTGCAGATAATAAAATATGCTGAGCACTACACACGCAAGCCTGCCAACCGACCTGAACAGGCATGCACTCATGTATGCATAACATGTCCCAAAATACCTGGCGTGTATCCTCATAGGAAAGAAATGTTTCCCAGCCTTCATTGGCTGTATAATCACGGCGAACAAGTTGAACTTCTTCTGGCTTAATCTTGTGATGAATATCCTATGGGCATAAAGAGGCGCTTGTTAGAATCTCAAAGTATCACAGCCAGTAGTAACAAACCTGACTTGATGGTAAATAACCTCTTCATTTACCTGGATTCCAGCCTCACGTGTACGGACATCACGGCATTTCAGGCCCAAGTCATCCATCCGAGCTAAGGCTAACTCCCTAAGATTTCCTTTCTCAACTCCAGATGTAACCAAAGGCATAGGAATATCCCGTTGAACTCTATAAACTCGCGTCCAAGGGGGTACCATGGCTAGGATCCTTGCTACAATATCTACAAGTTGCTCAGGTGGATAATTTCTGTACCTGCAAAATTGAATCAATTATAATCAGTCACTCTGCTTGAATCACGTGCGCGCGCGCACAAAGAACAACAATGCTCTACCTGCCAGTTTTCCATAGCTCATAAAGCCCAGTTCCACGAATTACAAGTGTAGGATAAATTTTGAGCCCGTCAGCTCTAAAACAAGGACTCTCAAAGAACTCTCGAAAACTTTCCAAGTCCCTCTCAACCCCTACATTTGGAAGATCAGGCATCATATGAGCAACAACCTACAGTGGAGAAATATAGTGGAGACAAATAAGCAGAGGAAAAACATAACTAGATCACTAAGCAAAATACATAAAAGACACAAACATTTGTTGCTTTGAGCATAAGCTTAAGGAAACAACCTGATATAAAAACAAATCCATGTTACAGTTAAAAAATGGCAGGTTTTTGAGTGAGAGCATGATGCATTTTCAAAACTGTTCACTGTTATCCAACTCAAAGAGAAACTAATCGTGGAGGTAAAAGATGAGAATCATGTTACATGCCGTCTCAAATTCCTTAAGATTACTTGCATTATATAACAGGGCACTGCACAGTCCACACCTTAAAACCAGCATCCTTTGCCAAGCAAAAACAATCAGCCACAGCAGCTACCGTGTGTCCTCTATTAGTGTCTCGAGCAACATCCTCATATGTGCTTTGAACTCCAATCTCCAATCGTGTGCACCCATATGAAAGCATTTGGCGTAGATGAGGACCAAGACAATAATCTGGCCTCCTGATATATTAACAAGATAAACAATTTATTCTAGGAAAAACAAAATATAATGTTATTTGTGCACATTAAACCATCAGTACCAAGTAGAGTTTCCAAACACATTCTGACAATTGCTACTTGGAACCAGTTAGATTAAAGTGTAGGTTCAACTGTATAACATCTCAATTAATCACCTAAAACCATCACCCTTTTAATGTTCTCACATGTTCTGTACAACAGAGTAACGAAGACACCAGATGATATCTTCCAAACCAGGCAACACCCTATGCCCTCGCACACCCCAAGAATCAGCATGTAGTTATTGAAACATTCTAGCTTCAGAACTTGAAGAAACAAGAAAACAATTTGGACAGTCGTAATCATCTTAGAATTTTTTTGGGGATTTAGTATATCAGTAAGAAAACTTATGCAAAGTCCAATTCACATCCAACAATGTTCATATGGGAATGAGATTTTCCATTTTTTAAAAAAATCAGATGATGACTCACGTTTCAATCGTCATGCCAATGCACTTGGTTGCACCATGCTCAGAGTAGGCAACTGCCTCTTCAACATTGGCAGAAGTGTGCCCTGATAAAGCATCGTGAAGGTTCCTTATAAAGTAATCACGGTAATCTGCTGGCAATGACATGAAAGTACCACCCATTAATATGAACTCAACCTGAAAACATATAACACATTAATCAGAAGTTGGCTGTGGGTGCTTATGAACAAATCCGACCACTTAAAACAACAAAACCAAACTCTTAATATAAAAGCAGAGAGCACTCAAACCTTATCCACGCTATGACCCAGTCTCTTAAGCTGATCAATCCTGCTTCTAGCCTGGACATATGGGTTATATCTGAAACCAAAAATAAAGCATGTAAATAAATGCTTTAATTATCATAAGAAAAGTTAAGTGTCAGATATCAGTGAGTTAATGGCCCAGGCAATCTGCGAAGCTAATACTTCTAACTAGTCAACCTCACGTGTATAACACAGAAATATACAACTACTCGTGTTCAAGTATCCAATTTTAAAAATCAAAATGGTCATATAGTAATTTCTTGATTTTGAAACTAAATGAAGACTGTATAAGAAATGACAAGGAAACATTTCCTTTTGCCTTTCATATTCACGGTTTTGGATAGATTGAAAAACATGTTGGTTGAAACCAGGCCGTTGAACCTAAAGCGAGGCATCAGACAGCGACATGTTAACCATCAAATCCAATTTCAATGCACTCTACCAAGCTACCTTCGTTCTTTATCACCAGGCACAGATAATTAAGCTATAATCTAGTTGCTTTGTGCAAAAACTGCACTTATGTGGAGAACAAAATAAAAAGGCACCATTTTAATCAATATGGTCGACTAAAACCCCAGAGAAGCTTCGAAGAACAAGCACATAAAATATGATACTTGTGCGAAAATCTCAATTCGAATCAAGCTCAGTGCAGTCTATTTATTGCACTATCTCGCATCAAGTTCTAAAATCAACAGAGAGACATTTACTGCACACAGCAAAAATTAAAGGCATTAAAAATTTAACCATACAGAAACTAATAAAAGATTAACTTCCTAATACTATATTTGCACCAGTTAATCAAAATGAGCTACAGAATAAATAAACTATCTTCTTCGACTAATCTACTATTATGACACTAAAAGTAATACAACTTCTCGAAAAGTCGAAGCATAGATAAATTACAATTCTGCTGCTGAAACCCTACCTAGCTCGAATCGCACGCATACTGGTAGGTTCATAACCAGTATACGACTGCGTACTGTACTCAAAATCTGAGTCCGGTCCCCCAGGACAATACACACAAATATTCCCCGTCGTCGCGATATGCGGGCACCGGTGAGGCTTCGACATGACAGCAACAACTGCAATTCCTGATGCCGTGCGTACCGGTTTGGCTCGGAGTTTCGGTAGCAGTGACTCGCGGTCAGAATCCGGCAACGCTGCGATCATCTCGACGAGTTTTGGAGCACGTGCGAGGCCGTATTTGCGACATGCGGCAGATTTTAGTGCGTTAAGATCGACGGTTTGGTTTTTTCGTGAAAGGTCTACCATGGAATTGACGATTTCGGCTATGGCTCGGACTCTAGCTTCTTCTTCGGTTAGTCCGTGAGGTTGGTAACCGCCACGACCAGGTCGCGGGAGTTTTTTGGTCTCGGTAATTACTGCAGTTGCCATTGGAGAGAAGGGGAGGAAGGGGAGAGGCGGGATGCGCGCTGAGAGGAAAGGGAAAAAAAGAAGCACTCGATTCTGTTAAGAGCCCGTTTGGCTGTGAGGGATAAGCTCACCGTGTTTGGTAACCAGTAATTAAAATGGGAATGATTGGTTAGGCTCTGGTGTTGTTTCAGGAGGTGTTCGCTTCCGCTGCTGTTTTTAAAAATTTTAAATTTTTTTATTTTAAATTAATTTTTTATGTTTTTTTATATATATTAATATTAAAAAAATATAAAAAATTATTCTCGTATATTTTAAAATAAAAAAATAAAAAATAATTTATATTACTGTTTTAGACACCTTTTACTGACAATATTTTTATGTGGAGTAAATTGTTTTTATGGAAAACAAGTTTGTATTTATGGATCATTAATATTAATTATATCTTTTTTTAAAAATGGTGATCATGAGTGTTGAAATAAATTATGATGTTTTTCAAAACCTTGATATGGAATGCCGGCAAAACACTAGCTACACACATGGAGCTGGGTGTTTTATTCCAAGGTTATTAAAAATATTTTTTTAACATGATATAAAATATACAATATAAATTTAAATTGTAAAATCACAAGAAAAATATTTTAACTACTTATATATTAATAATTTTAATCAAGTAGTAAATAATAACATAACACAATTAAAATAAAAGTAAAATAAACAATATAAATATTCAAACACCTTAAAATACACAGTTCAAATAAAAATTCATATATGGTTTAAATAACTTAAAAAAAAAATAAGGCTGAACAACTATGTTTTATTGATAGAGTTTCAGAATATTTTCTAGAGGACAGGTCTTGAAACACACTGCAGGCAATTAGTGAGATGATACAATATTCTAAGGTATATTACCAACTTCAAAAAAAATTAACAGAGACCAATACAGTGAACCCATGACAACGAGAATAAAAAAGTACAAAATAACATCAATTTAATCTCATGCCACCTCACCTTCCATTTTTTTTTATGTTAGTAACAAGTCCTAGAAATAATGTTTAAATATCCCACCAAGCAAGATATGTATTTCAAGTTCTATCTGAGTTTTTGTCGTCTCTCTTTGTAGTTAACAAATGATTAGTCTAAAATAAAATATTTTTTTCTATATAAATATTCCTATCTCTTATTTTATTCATTTTATTCTTTGCCATCTACCTCTGTCTTCCCATGGTTTTGATCTTTCGATCATGTCTTCCATGCCTAAAATACAGTATAAGGCTTTCTCATACCCAAGATTCTCTAATCCTGGTGTTAGTCGACTAAGATTGAAAATTTGAGATTTGAGCAGCGAAGAAAGGAGAGACTAGGGAGTGGAGACTATGTAGTGGAGTGTCAGAAGACTCGGATAGGGAGGTAGTAAATTTTTTAACTTTTGCAGGTTAAAATTCTAAATTGGTCAAACTCATAAAATTGATCCGATTTTAACCGATTTTAAATTTTAACCCGATTTGATATGTTATATACATGTTGACTCGTAAAATTATAAAATTTTAAAATTCAACTTACGATTTTAACAATTTTATTTTATTGTGCATGTATTGTGGACCAAGAGTCCCGAACTCATTTGACCGTTTACAACCTTTCTTTTCCTTCTAGATTCCTGAAGTTTTTTTTTTTAACTAAGTTGACACGATTTTATGTATTGATTTTTATACTTTCGATTGTCCAGCATGACATGAAAATATTATGATAATAAATTAAAAATCAGAATTTTAGGTTACTATTCGAGAATTGAAAGATGAATGACGAAGATTGACGTAAAAATTAATATATTTTTATTTAAAGCATGGAAACCTTCAATATGCTCCCTCGAGTTTTATTTTTGTGTATTTTATCCCTATTCTTCTAGTTTTTTACATTTTGGATATAGATTTTATTTGTTATCGTGTTTTGTCCCTGAAAGTTTAGAAATACAAGAGAAAGTTGGTGGGGAGTTAAGAGGAGATATAAAATATTAAATCAGCCACATTTTGAATATAAAAAGATCAATATTAATGTTAATTGATTTATCTTTGGAGAAGACTTAAGTAAAAGTTATGCTGAAAAAATTGGTTCGGTTTGAACCGGTTTTTTTCTAAAACAATCAAATCAAAACTAGTCGGTTTGAACCAATTTCAGTTTCTTCAAAAAAAGAATTAGTTTTAATTATTTTTTAATAAAAACCGAACCGAATCAAAATAATCACTTCTAATTTTTAGTCACCTCCTAATAGAGCCCACTACTCTATAATCATCATACTCGTCTTTGGAGAGTGACCTAGAAAAGAATTTGATTTATAAGATTGTTGGCTCAACTCATAGATTACTACATTAATTTTGATGAATTATTTTGTTTAATTAAAATAATATTATTTTATTTAAAAAAAACCTCTTGATGTTGACCAAATCTTATTTAACTTGGGTTTTATTGAGTCAACTAAGTTCTGAATCAATTAATCATTACTTTTTTTAAAAAAATTTAGTTGAAACCATACTTAAATTAGACTTTATATCACAAATAAATTAAATCAATTTGTTAGATTAGAAGGAATTGTAGCAACATTTATTTTTTAAAATATATATTTTTTTAAAATATATTAAAATTATATTTTTTTATTTTTAACATCAGTATATCAAAATAATCAAAAATATAAAAAATTTAAAACAAAGAAAATAATAAATTTTAATTTTTTTTAAAATATAAAAATAAACAGCTTTGAGTGCAGTAAAAAATATTTTTGATATTAGCATGTTAAAAAAATCTAAAATTATCAAAAAAATATTAATTAAAAATATTAATTTTATTTAAAAATACAAAAACAAACAGTAATTTTAAATATGTCCGGTAAAGGCAAGGTCATGGCCGAATAACAGATATGTCGGGTCTTGCAAGAATTGTGGACGCTAACACGGATTCTTTGAGTGCCTTGGTAGTTGGAAGTTGATAAAACACATGCACTGGAGTCGGTGAATACTAGTCACATATAATAAACTTTTTTAAAGCAAAAAAATAATATACATGCATATTTAACGCCTTTTCTTTTACATAAAAAAATTAACTATGAGCTAAAAAATATGTATATATTTAATCAAAAATAATTAAATAAATATATGTGGTAACAAGTACAACAAAATATTATTGATACTAATTAAAAATTAAATTAAAAAATAAATATAAATTAAGATATATGATCTCACACCAAATTTTATTGAATTTAATAACTTTATTTTTATAAAATAAATTATATATTTAATTAAAAGAGAATGAAAATATACAATCATACAGAAGTGATTAAATAAAAATCAAGAAAAAATACACTATACATGATTGCACAAAAATAACACGAGCTAGTATTAAAAAAATATTATAATTTTATTTCAAAACTAAATAAAAACTAAATGATATTTTATTAAAAAAGTACACCTAATTTTATTAATTAATCTCAGTTAAAATTGAAAACTTACCAGGCCAAACATTTTATGCATATATTTAACTAATCTATTTTAATTAATATAAACTTAAACTAAAAAGGTAAAAAATGATTAAAAAAAAAAAGAGCTAGACACCTAGGTCTAGGTGGCCAAGTAAACCTGACCCCAAAAAGAAATTGCCATGCTCGTGGACCTACAAGGTTAGGCTGGTTTTGTAATTTTTTTATTCTAACAAGGAGTGGATAAAAAAAAATAAAGCAATAAATTGTCGCCTACTTGCCCAACTTTTTATCACCGAGAAAGGGTTAGAAATTGAGCATGTGTTTTTTTTACCTAAAACTTTATTTTTTAAAATTTATTTCCATCTAAAAACATATAATAAACAGCTTTATAATATCAAATAAACTAATATATCAATTCAAAACACTAATAAACTTGTTAAAAAGCAAAACATTAAGCGCAAAAAAACTTCACTTAACCTTAATTTATTTTCTCTAATAAGATAAAAAAAATAAATAAAGAGAAAAAATATCTTGATAAAATTTTTTTTTATCAACCGACACATGTTGAAATCAAAAACGGTATTTTTTATAGCTGGAATGTGACAAATAATTTTTATTTTTATTTTTCAATGACTTTCTCTTCTATTTACCATTTAATAAATAGAAAAATCAAAATAATAAATAAAATAAAATCCTGGACCAAATCAATATAGAAAATACCCCCCCCCCCCATATGAAAATGAAAAAAGGGCTCAAGGAATAAAATAAAAAACATAAAGTTCTATATAAAAAAAAACTTTGTTATGATCCACAATGTCGTGTAAAGGTATGGACAATTAAAATACGCATGCCTTTTAGTTTTTTTTTTTTCATAATTTTAATGAGAGAAATAAGCATGTTATTTTGGTGGATGTTGATAAAAAGTAATATATATATATAAAAACTAAAACCCGAAGGCAAATTCATTATAGCCTCACTTATATTATCTTGTTTACTATTATAGTGTAATGATCCTTTTTTAATTCTAAAAAAAATATTTGTCATTGAATTTGAGATATTTTTATCTTTTTCACACAGTAAATTAGTTATTATTAATTTATTTGGGTTATTACTGACTTTTACATGCATTGATAAATAGTTAAATAATAAATAAAAAACCCCAAACCAAAAAAACTAACACTGTCTGTCGGGCACTGGTATTTTTGCCTTCTCCTTCTGCCAATGCTAGCTATTGAAAAAAAGAGAGGGGGGGTATTCTGGTCACTAGAAGTTATAAAAAGAAGGTCGGTAGATCTGATCTCACCAACACGAATATAAAACCCGAGAGCGCCAAGACTTGGCGGCCGCTTAAAAAATTCAAATTTCACGGAGGCCTCCCTCCATTCAAAGACACCGAAAAACTCAAAATTCCTCAAACCCCTCTTTCCCTCTCCCATCCGCTCTCCTCTCCCTCTCCCTCTCCCATCCTCTCTCCCTCTCCCTCTCCCTCCCCCCCTTGTGTGTGTGTCTAGATCTGGGGATGTTAGGATCGAACCAGTGAAGAGGAGGGTTTCTCACTTTCGTCAGGTAAGACTCTACTTAATTGAAAATCACCCCTCTCATTTTCCAGGTATTTCCAGAACAAATCTCGTCCCTTTCTGTTTTCTTCCACTTGTTTGATGCATTGAAATTGCTGACTAAGTATTTTTTCCCCTTTAACCTGATGCCCAATTCGAAGTAGTTAATCTCAAATCTGTGTCTACCCAATTTACCTAAAAATCATGAACTATTATTGCTTCTGGGATTTTTAATTTCAAATATTTATTAGACCTGGAATAATAATAATTATGGTTAGAGAGCAAAGGGTAGAGTCCTTTTACACCCGCCTCCGCGAATCTGTTTCAACTTCGTCCCTCTCTCCTCTACTTATATTTCCCTCAACTTCTGATGCAGACTCCCTCTGTGCTCTTAAAATTATTTTCCACATTCTTGAATCTGATTCTGTCCGTTACGCTTGCTATCCTGTTTCTTCCTTCCAAGAAATCCACAAATATGCTGATTTGACTTCACTTTCTAGCGAACCCATTTCAATCCTGTTAGTAAATTGGGGTTGTCAGCGTGATTTGAGGCTGTTGCTCAATTTAGGCCCTGCTGCACGTGTTTTCGTGGTTGATAGTCACCGCCCCATCCATTTGCATAACTTGAATGACCAGAATGAGAGTGTGGTTGTTCTTTACACGGGCGAAGACGAGCAACAAGCTGATTTGGCTTATGATTTTAAAGTTTCGGAGTTGGCTAATGCGAGTGAGTTGAATAGTGATGACGAGGGGGAAGAGAACTCTGACAGTGAAGATGAGGAAGATAGTGAAAGTGAGGGAGATGAGGATGATGGGTCATCAAGGAAGCGGAGGAGGGTTTCTAACGAGGATGAAGCTGACCCAGTTCAGCTTTTTAGGAAATTGAAGAGGGAGTATTATCGCAGGGGTACTTTTCATGGAAAGCCCTCAGGGTGTTTGATGTATGATTTATCGCATTTGCTGAGGAAGAACACGAATGAGCTGCTTTGGTTGGCTTGTGTTTCTCTGACTGATCAATTTGTTCATGAGAGGTTGACGGATGAGAGGTACCTAGCTGGGGTCATGGAGCTGGAGCAACATATTAACAGTTCAGGGAATTTGGAGGCAGTTACTGTGGTGACCCTCAAAGATGGAACAAAGATTCGAGCACCTGAGTCTTCAAGGATTGCCTATGAAGATGAACCTAGACTTATGTTGTTGAGGGAGTGGAATTTGTTCGATTCAATGCTGTGTTCTTCATATATTGCTACAAAATTGAAGACATGGAATGACAATGGAATGAAGAAGCTTAAGCTTCTTCTTGCTAGAATGGGATTTGCCCTAGTGGATTGCCAACAAAAGTTTCAGTACATGAATCTTGAAGTGAAGAGAAAGATGAAAGACGAGTTTGAACGATTTTTACCCGAATATGGGCTTTCTGATTTTTACTACAGGAGCTTTCTGAGGCTACATGGGTACAGCTCGAGGGTGTCTGCAGCAGATGTTGTGTATGGTGTCACTGCTTTGCTCGAGTCATTTGTGAGTTCTGATGGGTCTTGTGCTTCTAAGCAGTTTGGGGTAGCTTATGATGCTTTGTCCTTGAGCAATCTTGACAAGTTGAAAGCTGGAATGCAACAAGCGATCAAGGTCCAGAGGGCAATTCTTAGACAAGGAAGTGCAGCAATAACGAAGAGTGGTTCTATCAGAAGTGGAAGAAAGTTCAGGTGGGTGAAGCTTGAGGATTCAGTGGATACAAAACTGTTGGGATACCCCCAGGCTTTGACTAAATTCTGCTATTTTCTGATGGATGCTTTGAGAGAGAAAGGTGCCAGGGCAAAGCCTTTGATTTGTGCCTGCTTGTCGCAAGAGCCAAACAAGATGTTGATTGTTGGAGTTTGTGGGAAGCCTCGTCTTGGGGCAGTTCAAGGAAATGCATTTGGGATTGCATTCAGAAATGCAGCTGAAGAGATTGGAGCTGAGTTCTTTCATGAGTTGTTTGAATCTTCATGGATTGTTTTAGACAAAGGTGTAGTTAATAACTTTATGATCAGATTAACCGAGAAACTGTGATATAAAACTGTCAGAAAAACTTTTGTTGTACTGTTCTCAGGAGAGGACCTATGTTTCTCTTAGTTTTTTTTCCTAGTGTGTTTCAAATAATTAGTAAATGAGAAAAGAAAATTTATTTTATTCTGCCAAGAATAGTTTCTTTCTTCTTCAAAAGCTGTTGTATTGTCATTAAGTATTGCATTGACTATAGTAATTGCTAAAAGTAAAATCTGTTGGCGAAATATATTTTGCATTAGATAAATGCACTGACGTAGCAAATTATCCTTGTGCCATCATAGCTGTTAATCGTAAAGATTTGGAGATGTTCAAGTTAATGTTCATTGTTCAAGCACTATGCTTTCGCTTTGACTTCCTTCTATAAGTTGCTTTTGAGTATTGGAAGTCTGATATAATGATAATGTTCATATATTGTGGAATGTTATTCAGTGATATTATATTACTCTGCATGTTGCTAGCACAATGTACTCAACAGGGTACACTGGTTCTAGTGCAAGATCCATTGGTGGTGGTGGTTGGAGGGTGTTCTAGTAAGAGCTTCTGAGGTAGACAGGACAACAAGGCCTTATCACAGGCCTTGATTGTTCTTTTACGAGGTAAGCAATATAGACCACATGATGGCCTTGCCCTTTTGCACCTTTCTTTGGTTACTAGCCTGTCAAACCAAGTGCTCAGCATCCTTTCTTTGATTTTGTTTGAAGCCTCGCCTCTTATCTGACTCCTTGAATATTGGGAGTACTCTTATACCTGATGATTAACATGAGCTTAGTGTTAGCAACATTTTGATGTTTTCTTCAATTATCTCGTTGACAATTAATCTTTTGATAAGGTTTTTGGATCATTAAGATATCAGAATGGCATATTAGTGTATTTATCCCAGATGTAGAAACTGTAGAAGTGATCCAACTTGAATTAAATGTGCATATTTTTCATAAGAGCTTGAAGAAATCTACCACTTATTATTGTGAGAAGTGCTCTTCGAGTGGTGACCTGTATTTTTCTCACTGAGAAGTACAAAAGCACAGTCTGCACACTTTTGTTTCTTAAGCTTAATGCCGCATGGAAACCTTAATGACTTTAGAAAAATAAGGAGATGTTGCTGCTCACTTTAGATCTAGAGAATGAAGAGAGGAAAATCTGCTTAATCAAATTCTCACCGGATTCCCACACTCAGTGCGACCTTTTCTTTTGCATTTATATATATTTCACTCGTTCTTTTAACTTTTCTACGTGATCTTTGATTGTTCTTCATCATCAAATTGCATCTATACATTGATTGCTAGGTTTTCTTAAACCGTCTCTTCATAAGAGCTTAGTTGTAAGCATAGAATGAGTCCTGGAATGAAGCCGTAGCAGCATCCCTATTGTAATACCTGCAACTCTAAAGCAACATGTGCCTTCTTAGCTGCTCTTATGGTTCCCAGTTCCCATTTCTTTTATGTATCTTGTCATACTGGCATTAATGACTTGAGCAGCTGAGCTTCATTAAAGTTATTGCAAGTAAGATGTAACTTTGCGAACTCAAAGCCCTTTTCAAATAATTTCAAGTACCCTGTGATGACTTGCTATGTCTGCATGACTGGAATTTGATCTGTGAATGTTATCCCTGGGCCCTTCTTCACTGCTTTTAGGAACCTATCCCCTTTATTGATACTATTTTTTTTTATTTCTTTATTGAAAATTGATTCACGGATCATGATAAGATTTATATGAAAAACCATGCTTCTAATAGAAAAAATGTTTTTTTTTTATATCAAAATAAATAAGTGAATAATGAAAAGGGAGTTTTGGCTAAAGGAATGCTTTTTTCCCCTCCTAATTTAAAGCATTTGAATTTTTATAAATTTTTTATTCAAAAAAATTATGTTGTTGATAAAATAAAAATGCATAAATTAAAAAATAACATCTTGACTAAAGAAATATATTATTTTACTCTATGATTTAAATCATTGTAAATGTTTCGAGGATTTTTTAAAATTACCATAAAATTAAATAAAATTTTACTTTGAAAATGGCCCCACAAAATCACGTAAACAAAAATACTTGTTTTGCAATCTATTGAATAAATAGCATATGCATTGAGTCCCTGTTATCAAGTTATAGATTAAAGAAAAAAAAAACATTAATATCAAGTTGAAGAGAAAATATCAGTATAAGTTTATGTCTTATTATATTTTCCTATAAAATTAGTATATTTAAAAATTTTATTATCTTTTTTTTTTTGTCTTAGAAAAAACCTTTACAACAATTTCTAGGGTTAATATTGGCTTGATCTATATTTATATAATAGGGTAATTCCTAATCTATACCCACATGCCTAATTAAATCAATTTTATCCTTAAATATATTTTAAGTTTTTAATCTATCTTTATAGCATGATTTTTAGACTAAACCAACAGAATTTATCACTTGATTTGCACAAAAAGTACTTCTATTTGTCTAACTTGCAAGGGTATTTTGGAATTGAAAAATAATTATGTTCAAAACACATAAGTAATTCTAAGTTGTCGGGGCTGAGAATTTTACCAGGATGATAAGTTAGAAACTTAACATATATTCAAGGATAAAATCGGCTTAATTAAATATAAGATATATTAAAAAAATAATTATAATTGCTGAAAGATGATTGATTAAATTATGGGTGAGAAAAAAAAAAATAAAAAAATTGATTAAATCAAGAAAATTAAAAAAATATTAAAAAAACCAAACTGTGAAAAAAAATAGATTAAAATTTTGAAAGAATTGACCGGTTCGGTTTTATAAGCCTGAAACCGAAAAAAACGAGCCAAACTGAAAAAACTGAGTCAAACTGATTTGAATTGGTTTTAATTCTAAAAAACCAAACCAAACCAAAATCAGTCGGTTTGAATCGATTTCAAGTTTTTTTTTAAAAATTTTGATTCAATTATTTTTTTTGGATAAAAATTAAATCAAACCGAAAATAATAACTCTTAGATTATATTATAGGTATTGCACTATCACCTTTATTGAAAAATTTGGGCCGTAAAAATTGGCTTAGGATATGCACCTTTATTTATTTTTTAATTAAATAATTTCTCAATAGCTAATAATTTAAACTAAATATGTATAAAAATGTAAAACATATTATTTACTTTTTGAAATCTTTTTATTATTTTTAATTTAAAAAAAAATGAAAAATACTTTGAAACTAGCTCACTGATATGCTATAATAAGCGTGGCTGAATTAATTTGATATTTCCATTTCCACAGCGAGAAAGCATCGAGCGAGAGAGAGCTTGCAAAATTGCAGAAGTGAAGATGGAAACGGAGGGAGATGCAAAGAGGAGAGAAGTGGAGAGCGGGATTCTCGAGAAAGTTGGACAAATTATTTCAGAAATAAAATCTGCCAAACACGTAGACCAACTCATTTGCTCTCTCCACTCTCTCGCTCTCCTTCTCTTCCCTCTAGATTCATCCCTCATTTTACCTACTATTGATGAAAGTTTCAGAGAACAGGTTACTGTCCATTGATTTTCTCTTTTGTTTTTAACTTTATTTTATCAATAAATAAATATTTTTTTTCAGATTTGTAGTGCTAAAATTCCTTCTGCAAACGAGAGGAGCGAGTGGTGGCAAACATTTTACCGAGGCAGAGGAGCTGCGTTTCCGACATTTGCTAGGGTTTTATTACTTGGTAATTAATAATAAACAGTATTAATCTGGAACTTTCAATTAATTATTTGTGATTGCTGATGATGTATGTATACTGCCGTTTGCACTTCGATGTAGATGTTGTGTCCGACTGGTTAGCTTGTTTTCCGGTTTCGGCGAAAAAGCATGTTTATGATGTTTTCTTTGTCAATGGATTCGCCACGGAGGTTGTTCAGACTTTAGTTCCTTACCTACAGTACAAGGGAAATGGAAGTGTTGTTGATGTTAACGCTGTTCAATCCAATACTGAAAGGTATAAATTTAGTTTGTGTGGAAGAATAATTGTTGATTTTATCCATTCAGGGATGATGATGATGCTTTGTGTTATTTTAAAAGCAATGCTGTGATGAATGCATTTAACTGATGATAATTGTGGTTTCATTTTCGTGGTTTTGTTTGTGTTATTGTACATTTGATTAGGTTTATGAAATATTGTTGAAAGATTTTATTCTACTTGTTGACATCTTTTTAACAATTCTGTCAGGTTACTTGTATTGTGCTTGCTTGAAAATGATGGCGTGCTACAAATTGCTAGAGAGTTCGGCAGTTCTCAACTTTATGAGGATTTTACAATTGTACAGCTCCAACCATTGGCGTCTAGGGTGGCTCAAATTGTTGCATCTATTCCTGACAAAGCACAACCAAGAGCCCCAACTTCGCTTTCATCACAGTATCCTTGGTCTCTTATTTGTTAGTTATTTTGTGGATCTGAGTATTTGTGCATATGTACGTGTATTAGTTCCCAAATCTTGGTATAGGATGACTAAGACACTAAGCCCCAGTTCCAATGCCCCTATTCTCTGATGTGATATTCGACATCATGCATGGTCATGTGTTCCATGGTTCCATGAATCGCTGTTTTAAGTTTGATGTTGTATACTTGTTTTATCACTCTCTCTTTATTATTCTCTCATGGTTTGCAAATGTAATATCAATACTTGATCATACAGCAACTTCTTCCCCGAAACTCCAGTATATTGTTTTGCTTTACAAGAGTTATATAGTTCGTTCTTCAGGCAGATCACCTTTCAGCTTCTCCATGGAGCACAAGAGAGGGATAAGAATCTATCTGATGAAGAAGCTACCCCACATAATTTTGAACTGGATGGTATACTGCTATTTATCGGGGAAACATTTTCTCGTATTTGTCGACGTGGGGCTTCAGGTAATTGAAATATTTCTAGCTCTACAGTTCCAAATTCATGTTTTTGCTAGATGTGAATGGTTAGCGTATAACTTCCCTTTAGAAGGAATCCTGTATTAAGTTATATTTAGCTTGCATCAAGTGTGAAATAGAAGCTGTCTACTATAAATCACAGAAAAAAAATTCTGAATGGAAATTTCTTATTTAACTGCAACTAATTCGAACTTAAGTTCATATTTTACAGGGCTTAAAATGTGATCTACTTTCATTACCCTGTATCAGGCCCCTGGCAATGGTTACAAAGAATGTAATAGAGTCTGGCCCTGTGGTTGTTACATTCAATTTTCAAGCAGGCTCTACATTCTATCTCCCCTGATTTAATTTTGTTTGCACTTGATTAGGGGTCTTTGATGAACACATTGCCTACAAGATTCCTATTCAAGCTTACTTTAACTTTACTAGGAGTTTCCTGTAGAAGTGGTTTATCACTAAGCCACTCTGAGATGTTTCATTGTTAGGATTTTGTACTAGAATTGATGCAACTGGAATTTATTGTCATGTTTGCAGATGTGCTACTAGGAGAATTAGTCTCTCATGTTCTTGGACACATCCGGAGCTTCTTATCATCAAGTATTGATTCAGTTATGGCAGATCTGCTTGAGTCAGATGCTGGATCTCAATTTTGGTTAAAGATAATGGGAGCAATTAAAGACCCCTATGCTGTTGAAAGAATCTCTGAGCAGCTCCTGCATCAACTGTCAATTGAACATGCAACTGATACTGAAGCTTACTGGATTCTTTGGATATTGTTTAATCGGATCTTTAATAACCAGCCAGCTGTCAGGTCAGCAACATGATATATTTTCCCCAATAAAAATGGAGATGATTCTGTTAGGGCTTTAGCCTCCACCCACTCCACCTTCCCCCCAAAAAATTCTCTCTTTGGTTTCACGGATGACAATTAAGCTCTGATGATGTTATATTCCTACTGCTGAGCTCATTGTGAATCACCAATCATGTTCTGCACAGGAATTTAAAAAACAAACAAGAATGTTCTGGCATACAAGGACATTGAGATAAATTTAGAATGCTATGTTTATTGTTCTTATGGAACGGCTTTACTGTAATACTGGTTGTCATTTTTTGTTTATTATTTTTGCAGGTCCCTGTTTTTGGACAAATTTTTACTATGGAAAATATTTCCCTTCTGTTGCCTACGATGGATCATTCAATTTGCTGTTTTTGAATGTCCACCTGTCTCTAATTCACTTACTAAAGGGTGTGAAAGCCATGGTCTCTTAGACACGATGCAGCATCTGATGGCAGTATGGTCTAGACGGGAGTTCGTGCAATCAACCCCAATGGAGCAGCAAGCTTGTATCCTTTCTCACTTATTTTTAGAGTTATTCATAAAATTGATCTCTTTAACATAAAGTTGTGAAAGGTTACTTATTAATGAGAAGGATTCATTCATAAAGTCTTATATTACATAATGGGGTTTGATGCATTAAAAGAAACCCTGGATTGTTCAAGTGTGCACATCCCTGAGATGTTAGGACCATGCTATTAATCTTATTAGTCTTCTTTGCAATTTTTGTTACCCTTCCATCTACAATACAGATGTAACTGCTGCTATAGGTCTTTGCATGGAGAGGATTTCTAAAGAGGAGCTAGACAATTCCAAGGATTTGATGCACTCAATTCTTCAAGGAGTTAGCTGTATATTTCTGTTCTGCTTCAATTTCCTAAGAATTCTGCAATGATCTCTGCTATACTTTTTCCCTAATATCTAATCTTTATTGCTGTCAGTTAGACTAGAGAGCCCTACTTATTTGATTCGGAAAATGGCTAGCAATATTGCTTTGGTGTTCTCTCAAGTAATCGACCCCAAAAATCCTCTATACCTGGATGATAACTGCTTTGGAGAGACTATTGACTGGGAGTTTGGATTTACTAAACCTGAGAAAGATACTCCATCTAATCACAATCACACAGAGAAGCACACTGATGAAACAAAAAGATTATCCACCTCACAGACAGAAAAGGACCTGGGCTATTCTACAAATCAAGGAAGGGGCAAGAGTGAGAAAGCTGAAAGTAAGAAATTGTCTCAATTTAAGCTGCTTGATCCTGATGAGATTATCGATCTAGCTACTCTGAATTATGGATCAGCCTCTGATGAAGATGAGGATGAAGCTGCAAGTGAGAATTCTGATTCCTCCAGTGATTCATCTTTACAGCCATATGATTTGACAGATGATGACACAGACTTGAAGAGAAAACTTACACAGTTGGTTGATGTAGTTGGAGCCCTACGTAAATCTGATGATGCTGATGGGGTAAGTCAATGGAGTTCATTGGTTGGTTTTATGCCTTAAAGGTTCCACCAAGAGTGATCTCCAATTGGTTACTCTTTATCCATAAGATTCACATGTCATGTGAGATTTGAGATCTCATTTGGTGAAATTTGTCTATAAATGATCTGCTGTCATCTATTCTATGAAATTATGATTTTGAACTGTAATGATTTACTCGTATCTCAATGGTTGGAATATCCTGGGATATGAGGGATTTCTTGGATGGTTTTCCAAGGAACTGTAATGACATCTTTAATTAGATTTTCTGTGAGACCCTTAAATTGTTTTATGAATAATTGATGGAAAATATTTTTTTTCTTGTAGTTAGTGACCTTATTTTATGTTACAGGTAGAGCGGGCTCTTGATGTTGCTGAAAAGCTTGTGCGAGCATCACCTGATGAACTTACACACATAGCGGGGGATCTTGTTAGAACTCTTGTACAGGTTCGTTGCTCTGATTTGGCTGTAGAAGGTGAGGAAGAAACAGCTGAAGAAAAAAGGCAGAGAGCCTTGGTTGCCTTGCTTGTCTCTTGTCCTTTCCAGTCTCTCGAAAGTCTAAACAAACTTCTATATTCACCAAATGTAGACACAAGCCAACGCATAATGATTCTTGATGTAATGACTGAAGCAGCTCAGGAGCTTGCAGATTCTAAGACTATGAAACCAGCACATCAATCAAGGGCCCTCATATCAACTATATCAGAGAGCCAAGCTTGGTTCTTACCTAGCAGCATGGGGCCTCTTGGAGCTGGTTTTTGGAGAGAGGTCTCAGAAACAGGAACCCTGCTGAACTATTCTAATCGGTATGAGAGAGAACTTCCACTCAAACCAGGCCAGATCAGAAAAGGAAAGATTCGTAGATGGAGTGACAGATCAGCAAGTGCACCAGAAAATCAGTCGGGATGGACCCAAAATAAATTCCATGTTTATTCAGCAGCGTTTATGCTTCCAGCGATGGAGGGTTTTGATAAGAAAAGGCATGGTGTGGACTTACTTGGTAGAGATTTTATTGTCCTGGGGAAACTCATCTACATGCTTGGTGTTTGTATGAGATGTGTTTCCATGCATCCTGAAGCATCTGCATTGGCTCCTTCTCTTCTAGATATGTTAAGATCCAGGTAATGAATAAAAACTTGAAATTGTGTTATTAAGTGATGGAAATGGCATCTTGGGATCAATGTTCCATAACCTGGTCCAAATTAAGTTTATGTGCATATTTAGTGGATTGTAGTTCACCTTACATCAGTTTGTTATGTGCTTGCTTAGAGGGGGATAACATATGTTATTGGCAAGTTAATGATGCATGCTTTATGCAGAGAGATATGCCATCACAAAGAAGCTTATGTCAGAAGAGCTGTCCTTTTTGCTGCTTCAAGCGTGTTGGTGTCACTTCATCCATCTTTTGTTGCATCAGCCCTAACCGAAGGAAATCTTGAAGTTTCTAAGGGGCTTGAGTGGGTTCGCTCTTGGGCCCTTGATGTAGCTGAGTCGGATACAGACAGAGAGTGCTATACAGTAAGCAAGGAACTCTGGTGCTCCATATGGGAATTTCTGTGTTGCTTTATTATTTTGATTGTTTTTTATTATTATTATTATTATTATTATGATTATGATTGTATGAACTCTATCTAGACATTCATATCTAGAAGTTTCACGACTCTATGGGCCATCAATTCATATAGTTCCTAGGTTGCACTTTTGTTTCTGAATGTTCTTCTATGTGAATCTAATTATTTTCTTCCTCTTCAAATAATAACCATGTCCTAAACATATTGAATTCTTGAAAATATTAGCTGTCAAAAAGGGTCATAGGTAATAAGGAACATTCCTCCATACAGGTTGAGCTTGACTATACTAGGATGATGCAAGAGCGAGCATAGTAATACTGAAAGAACTTTTGTCTACTGTAGAGAAATGCATAATCATGGTAGCATGTGTGCCATACTGAAAAAGGCATGTTTTCTTGTTTCTTAATGACAGCGATGTCTGGATATCAACGCATGTGGGTAATTGCATACACATACTGGATGGGATAATGTCTGACCCATTGTTTCCATACCTGCTTCAGTAGTTGTAATGTGTACTTGTTGAAAATTGCTCGTGAATAAGTATACTATTGAAATACTTGTAAGTTCATGCCATATGAAAAATACCCTGGAATATGCATTTTGGCCTATTATCTCAATTCATATTTGAAATACTTGATTTCGTTTCAGATTTCATGCTATCCGAATCATTTCTAAATCTAACACTGTTAAATTTTATCTTAGATGGCCGTGTCATGCCTCCAAATTCATGCTGAGATGGCCCTCCAAGCTTCCAGGGTACTAGAGTCCGCAGAAAGTACATTGAAGCCAAGGAGCATCGGTGTTTCTTCCAACCTATCCATGACGAAAATCAAAATCCCCTTCTCAAATGTAGAATACTAGATCTTTGATCTTTTTTAATTATACACCATTTTTGTATAGTTTCTAGGTTGATTATATGTTCTTTGTAAAGTCATCACTCGTTTATCGGAGTAGAATTAGGACAGAGATCAATAACGAACACACACACGGTGTACTTGTCTAATTTCCCCGAGGCATTTTATGAAATCCCATGCCAACCATGCTGGTTTTTTGAAACCAGGTAGCACAGATTAGAGTAATACAATAAAAAACAATCATGTATAGTTTGGTGTTCAATGCTGGAACCTTGTTTCCAACTTTCCGTAGTGTTCATTACTGCCGGCGGGCAGGGCTGTCTGACTGCCACGCCCAGCCCCCATGAGCCATGGTCGTAATGGATTTACCAGGTAGTGCAAAGCTTTTCTGCAAGTGATGTTTAGATCAATTTAGGTTTCTTCTCTCAAAACTACGCGTTATGTTTCAGATGGCCTGGATGGGAAAATTAATTATGCGTGCGGGAACACCTTGATTGAATCAGAATTTTGAACCAGTTCTTAGTGTTTTGCTGCTTTGAAATTATAAGGATTGGTGATGACTTTTGTATTTGTTTTTTTGTAAATGGTCTTTTTTTTTTCACAGCAGAAAATATTAAATAAAAAAAGTTTAAATTGATATTTTTTCAAGTTAATGCAAAAACACAGTACTGTGTGAAGTGAAAGAATAACATAAAAACCTAAAGAATTGTCTGAAATATTCAAAACCAAATTGATAAAACTTGGTGGTTTGGGACTTAAATTGAGAATGTGCAAATATTAGTCAGGGAACTGCATTGAGGTTCACCCCCACCCCCCCAATAAAAATAAAAAAAAGGAATGGGGAGCAGCAAATCTCACAGCCTAAAAAGATAGCAGCGCTTGTCTTGTCTTAATATTTCTTTTGTTTTTGCTTCATGATCATGCTCATTGACACTTGTGTCGAGATGTAGAAGCTTGGAACTGTGGAATATCTTATAATCTGGCTTTTGGATTCTAAGCCTTGTTTGGTGTTAGACGAGTTATGCTGTTTGTGGACCTTCAGTGTAATGTGAGATCAAACAGTTAATTTATAGAATGAAAAGTCTGGTGTTTATATACCTAATTAGACAAGGTTGCTTAAAAGGTTGGAAGGAAAGAGAATGACTGGGAACCAGCACTCACAAACAGATAGCCAAAATGCCAGCAAGGTCGCTTGAAAGTGGGCAAGCTACCATGCATCACACCTCAAAAATATTCACATCCCGTAAAAATTGATGAGATTACATTTCAATTGGTTCTAGTTTCTCAAAAAAGGCCTCCAAGCATCCAGGACTGAACCAGTTTTGTTTCATCTGCATTGCATCAAAGAAAGGGTATCCCAATCCATTAATGTGGTATACAGATTATGCTTCACGGAAACACGATGCAACGGCAAGAACTTACAAAGTAAGGGTAGTCATCCATGCAGAAATTCTCCGGAGCGCCCTGAACAAACAAATTTATATAGTACAGAACATAATTGCCACATTCTTCACCACCTCTTTGTTGTGGCACCTGGAAAGATTTCAGCAAGGAAGGTTTAATTTAAGGGAACATCCTCAGATTCTAGATGCAGAAAGTGATGGACGGATTATGGTCACCTTGGGCACCAACAATGGAATTTTAGAAATAAGCTCTTTATTTTCAGCCCTGCCTTCTGATTTATAAATATCCAATACAAACCTGAAAAAAAAGCACCCGTGTTAAGTACCCCATTAGAAATATTTACTTGAAAAAAAAATCAATTGCAGAAGGTTCTCGTACTTTCTTATATCTGGTTCGAGGCACCTGGGTCCTGCCTTTTCAAGTGAATCCAGCAACAGCATGCACGGTGTCCTGAGTTTTGACTGGAGACTCTCACCAAGGTGACAGAAGATCAAGAGGCTCCAATGACTCCTGGAAAGAAAGAAAAATCCAAAAGTTTGAACATTATGCGTTGACAATAGAATAGACATCAAGTAGCTTTGTTACGCAGAGCCTTACCAGTGGACGATGGGAACAAGAACATATTTCTTCGAAAAAATTTGCTTCTTCTTGATCCATGTCAGGACCTTTCCTTTAAAGGATGCTTTAGTGTACAGGTTAAACCATAAGCAATCAAAGTAAGTAATGAAAGTCCTCTTATCTTCCGAGAAGTTCCTCCACATGTGTCTGCATTTATTCAGACATATTTTCAGACACAGTCGACATATTAAACAATTTAAGGCTTGTATAGTTCTAGGGGTGACTGCTTACTCGAAGTAGCAGTCAAATGCTCCGCTATCTAGCTTTATCTTTTCTCTTATCTCTTTTACAATTGCTTTCTTGCGCTTAATTCTCCTCTTTGATCGGGCACTGCAAGGGAATGTGCCCAAATAACACTGAGATGTTAACTTAAAACTCCTTAATTCTTCAGCTTCTTGTTTAGTTATTTTCTTTCCACGAGCATACATGTGTGCTAGCATATGTATCCAGCATGAACGATGTTTCGCCATCCGCTCATAGGTCTCTGCCAAAGCATGATAAGAGCTCAAATTCAACTAAACAATACCTCAGTCTTGAACCAGCTGGGAACATTTATGTAAATCTCTTCCATAAAATTTCTCCATTCAGCACCCAATATAGGCTGTTCCACTAGATGCTTTCAATTATTATACTACCAAACATATATCTAATATTGTAAATGAACAATCACTGCCCTAGAGAAACAAGTCAAACAACAATCCAGACACACTATTAAGCTTCCTGACTAATTATTTATTTTTGACAATCACTCTTAATCTTTTCATTGGTAATTCTAACACTTGTACATTGTGTTACCTAAAAGAAATTCCCTCTATGAATATTTTGATAGGATCCAACAAGTATTGTTTACCCAAGGGAAAAGAATGACATATAACTGTTCATTTAGAGTCTTTTGGCATGACTTCTGAATTGTAATTTTTGAATTTGTGTCATGATCCAAGAATTGTTTCCATAAACGACTTAAAGCAAAAATGAGTTAAAATGACTTTAAATTAAAGTATGTTTGGTAAAAATGACTTCAAACAATTTTTTTGAAGAGGGAATATAGTATTAAGCTAGAAGTTAAAAATTTAAACTTTTGATTAAATCAAAATTTTGAATTATTACAAATTTTTTATCTAAGTTAAAAAATATTTCTAACCAAACATACTTATGATTATTATTTGAGTTAAAAGTTAAAAAAAAAAAACAACTTAAATTAATTACAAAAGTTAACCTATATACATCATGAAGCAAGTTAACATGGATCAAAACACCACCAGTCAATAAGATTAGACAACAATTGGAATTTATGAGACCAAAGAGTCCAAGAAAGATCATAACGATAAGGAAGACGAAACTTATTCAAGTAAAACCATTTAAGATTATTCATCAAGAAATGAATAGAAACCTAGACAACAATCACTTTCTCTATACTAGAACTCGACAAAGAAAGCGAAATGGAAAAGGATTTCAAGGTTTTAAGGAAAACATTGATCAATTGAATGACAATTGTACTTAGGTTGGGTTACTACTGAGAAAAAATCCACTATTAATGATTAAGTTCACAAACAACACCGGAACACTTCGACTTCTCTGATCGTTTTCGAGTATCAAAGACCAAAATTAACAACATTGGTCATTGCCAATACATGAGAAGGGTTTTCAAAAGAGGAGATAAAATCGATTATGTTTTTACCTGAAATGGGAGATTTGGTGTCAGCAGAACTTATTCCATCCTCACGTTTTCTCTTTGCCATTGTTGTTCCTGGAAAAAGAAAATAAATGAAGTTTCTCTCTTTGGAGCTTGTCTTCTCGATTATGAAGAGAGCGCCAAGACCCAAGTCACGCAGTGTTATCTATTCAAATGGTTATGCAGCGTTGCTGTCCGTAGGTGGATAGTTTCTTTTCTTTCTGACGCAGGAAAATAATACATTAAAGAGGAGAAAGAGAATAGAAGAAGAAGAAGAAGTGAGAGGGAAAGAGAAAGAGAAAGACACGTGTTTTGCAAAGATGCAATCTTTTTTTTTTTAATCCATCATCAAAATTGTCAATTTCATATTTAATATTCTAAAACAAACCCTAAATATTTCAATGCCCTTTGCACTTGTACTTAATATAGCGAAGGTATCCTAATATCTGTAGCATAGTTTTTAGATCGTGGCCGATCTAATTTAAAATTCAGCTTTCAGGTGTTGATTGGGTTATTAGGTTATTTAATTTAATTTTTTTAAAATAATTAAAATGATATTGTTTTAATAAAAAAAATCAATTGGTTACAACTGGCTTTTTAATTGGGTCGCTGAGTCAACCTAGTCACATCAGGTTTTTTCTTCTCCTGTTTTTTCTACAATCCGGCCCGATTCTAGAGTTGGGCCAGGTTTTAAAATTATAATTTCTAGTAACATATATATATGTATATATATATATATATATATATATTAGAATAAAAAAATATTTATAGGTTGAATCCAATGATCCTAATTAACAAATTAGGAATCAATGAATCTTGCAAACCCAAGTAAAAACTAATTCGTTCAAAATAACATTAATATATATTAATAATAATAGGATTAGTGTCTCAACGATGATCATTATATTACTAATGATAGAATTAGTACACAATTATCTTTTGTTTTAAAATAGAGTTAATATCAAAGTTGAGTGATGAATATCATAAACATTTGATGCAACCCTTTTTATTATTTTGAATGGTTCAACGCCTTGCATCTATAATTTTTTATTAGTTTTAAGATATTGTTTAAGTCTCTAACATTAAATGCATTGTGATGTTTATATAAATCAACCAAAGTTATATTGGGCATTATTTACTTGAATTTATTTTGTAACCCCAACATGCAAATCATGAATTCAATGTGTAAAATACCAAGCTAACTCATGTATTTTTGCTATTTCTTACTGTTTTTTTTTTCCACGAGAGATATAATGGTGTTCGACTATTGGTTTAGATCAATTTTAGGTGGGTTTGAAACATTAGTGAATTGAGTTTTATAATTTATTTTAATTTATTTTTTATAGGGTTATCTTGATCCCATAACCCATATTTGATAAGTTAACACTGATTGAGTCAATTCATTTTTTAGTTGAATTTTATTTTCAATTTCATCCTTCAACATTGGATTGATTGAGAACTTGATTTAATTTATTTATTTATTTGCTTGCTATAGGATTATCAAGATCTCGTAACTTGGGCATCAAATTTGGTATGTTAACTTGAGTTGATCTAGTATATTTTTATTTAAATGTTTTAAAAAAATAGTCATCATTGAGTCAAATTATATTTTTTCCGGTCGTCCCGGTTGTCTTTGAACCTGCAAAGTCGATCAGGTCGCATCAAGTCAATCTCCATGTAGTTAAAAAAAACTTCCATGCTATAAAACATATTAACAACACTTAAATATTTTTTACGTCTAAAATAAAATTTGATTTGACCCACAATATAGCGCAAACAATAATCAAACATAAGTAATTTATAATGAACATGCATAAGATGGTTATTGTTGAAATTCTTATCATCATTAGGTTACCTTATTTGAAAAATATTTATAGACTCGACTACATTAGAAATGTTGATCATCTAAACTTGCATGAATAGTAGATGATCTTTAATAGTTCTAAGAGCATCATTTAAGATCAAGTCTATGATAAACATATACTTAGAATTAGACAATGACTATTATGTAAATATATGAAACACTAACTTAAAGATATAATTGAGATCATAATAATTTTTACAAGTAAAACCTAATAACAAAATAAAGCCAATTCTTTTTTTTTTTGTAAGATTAATCATTACCAAAATAGACCATAAAGATTATAAGTACATAATGTTTTAATATCTAAGTGTAAATGATTAATTAAGCAAAAAGTCATAATTTCTTACAAGTTTAGACAAGCTTCATAGTTAATAAAAAAAGGCCAATTATTAAATATAAATGACAAAGTTGGGTGATGGGAAAACAAACAACGAGCATGAAGAAATGTAAGATTTCTTTTAAAAAAAATCTATGTAAAAAGGTAATATTAATGACAATATTGAATAACAAGTGCAATACTAGAAAAATAAAAATCAACTAATCAAAATTCCGAGCAATTTGTCAACTAAAATGCTTAAGGTGAAGATAAGACCATGGATCATGAAATTTTGGTTATTAATTATTATTGCTATTTTATTATTATTGGTGTTGTGGTGTTTGTTGTTTTAGTTATCATCACCAATGCTATTTTTGAAGTTGTTATTTACTTCTTTTAATTGTTATTTTTGCTATATTTTACTATTATTTTTCTAGGCGAGAGAGACAATGATGTTCGATTATTGGTATAGATCAATTTTAGGTGGGTTTGAAGCATAAGTGAATTGAGTTTTATAATTTATTTTAACTAATTTTTTTAGGATTATCCTGATCTTATAACTCATATTTAATAAGTTAACACGGGTTGATTTAACTTATTTTTTTAATTGAATTTTGTTTTAAATTTCATATTTCAACATTAGATTGATTGAGAATTGAGTTTAATTTTTTTCATTTGCTTTCTATAGAGTTATCAGGATCTTATAACTCGGACATTAAATTTAACAAGTTAACCCGAGTTGATCTAATATGTTTTCATTTAAATATTTTTTTAAAAGTAGTCATCATTGAGTTGAGCTATATTTTTATCGGTACTCTGGGTTGTCTTAAACCTGCAAAGTCGATTAGGTCACATTAGATCAATCTCCTTGTAGTTAAGAAAATAATTTATGCTAAAAAATACATTAACAATATTTGGATATTTTTTTTATGTCCAAAATAAAATTTAATTTGACCCACAAGGTAGAATGATCTAGTAAATAGGTAATTTATTATTACAAGTGTAGGGTTCGTGACTATTCAGGTGCAAGGAACCTTGCTCATGAGACATGACAAAAATCAAACTAATATGAGGCGATCTAGACCCAACTAGATCATTGGTCCACATTATACTTTGGGTAAAATTATTTTTTTAATGTAAAAAATATCTAAGTAATGTTTTTTTTAGTAGAAAATTTTATTAAACCGTGTTGGGATTGACTCGATCAACTTGACAGGTCTAAAGACAACTTAGATGATTAATAAAAATATAATCTGAGTCAAAATAAATATTCAATATGAGATTGTTTTATATATATATCAAGACAGTTCGGGTCAACGTGAGTCAATAAACCAATTCTCATGTTGGGTTATAAGACCATGATAACCTTATAAAAATCAAATCAAAATAAATTATGAACTGTAAATTCCAATAAACCCAATGTTAAATAATTAAATTGAAAAAAATAAATAAAAGAAAAAAAATGATAAAAAAATGATCTAAGTTAACCCGGGTTAACCTGTCAAACTTGCGGTCCGGGTTATAAGATTAGGATAAACCAATAGAAAGCAAATTGTAACAAATTGTTAAGTTAAATTCTCAATCAACCCAGTGCTGAAAGATGAAATTGAAAAAAAAAGTTGATTACAAAAAGAACACAAAAAACAACTTGAATCAACCCAATTAACTTGCTAAATCCATGACCCGTGTCATGAAATGAGAATAATATCATACAAAAATTAAACAAATTAAGAAGCTTAATTCTCAGTCAACCCAATATTGAAGGATAAAATTGAAAGAAAAAAAATCAAGCTTTTAAACATCAAACTTGCAATCCGGATCATGAGATTAGAATATATTCATAAAAAGCAAATTGAAAAAAAATAATGATGCCCAATCCTCAATAAACTTAATGTTAAGGAATATAATTAAAATAAACTCAAAAAACATAAAAAAATTATTTAAATAAATAGTATTTTGTAAGGAGATGTGTAGCAAATTCCCCTCCTTTTTAGTATTTTTTTTGTTAATAATTGTTAATTAATAAATTTCTAAACCCACCTGAACAAATTAAATAAAGACATCACTGTTTTTTTTATATATTAATTTTATTTTAACTATAACATTAAAAGTTTACATTCAATAAAAAATTATTTTCACATACTCCTTTCAAATTCCAACCCTAAATAGTAATTAGCTTTGCTTCTGATTAATTTTTATTTGAATGTAACAAAAAATATTTAAATTACAGAAAATTATCAGGTTTTGTTATTAAATTTAACCTAACCTATCGACTTTAAAATCTTTTGATTCGATTTTTTATGTAACTACAATTTAAAATTAAATCACGAAGGAATTATCCCAATATGAACCTATAAAGTAATTCAATAAATTGATAAAAAAACTTCTTTCTGTTTTTTTTTTATTATTTCAAACTTTTTATACTTGGTATCTAAAAAAACACTTAAATAATACAATACAATAGAAATAAAAGATTTATTGTATGCTTTATATCAAATTTTGGATTAGAATCGGAGAAGCAAATGATTTTTAATTAGGTCGGCATTTGACCATAGAATTAGACTACTTAATAAGACTTCTGAATACATCCATTCCTATCTTCATTTTTTTTTTCAAAAAATAATATGTAATTGTAATGTGAGTGAATGTTTGACAATATTTTATTGGGAGTTTTTAAAATATATATTTTTTGTTTTAAATTATTAGCATTTATTTTAGATTTTTTAATATATTAATATCATTTTTTTTTAAATAAAAAAATATTATTTTAATATATTAAAAAAAAACTCTTTAATTAATAACAACTTTTCCACACAGCGAGACAAATTTCATGCTTCTATTCAACAAAAATAAAAATAAAATGTATAGAGCCATGGTCCCACGTATCTCCATCAGGACCATTGTTACAATATGCTCCAAGTAGCACCCAATCACACCCCTTTATTTTACAAATGGAAAATTCTCAATTTTATTTCCTATTTCTCGCTTTCTCCTTTCTCAAACAAACCCTTGCTTTCGTGTAAAATCTCTAGAAACCCAACTCACCGATTCACAACCGATCCAACTCACAATGGAAAACCAAGGGGAAACTCAGCAACCGCATCTCGTCCTCTCTCACAAACTATTCCTCTTGACTCACCCAGACGTCCAAGACATCGAGAAGGTCCGCTTGAAGGAGGAGGTTTTGACCACTATCAAATCCGACGGTAATTACTCGCCGAGTCTCAGATCAGTGATTAATTGCTGTGCTGAATATAACCTAAATCGTTTAATTTCTTGTTTTTTGTTTTGTAGATATGGTTCCGTTGTATGAAACCCTAGTGGCGGAGTCATTGCTGGAGAAAGATCAGAGTCTTTTGGATTCGATGCGAGCTAAGAATGAAGACGAGCTTAAGAAGCTCGATGAGAAGTGAGTTTTAAGGGGTTTGTTTTTTTGGACCTGTTTCTAGCTTTATAAGGTTCAATATATTTTAATTTTGAGTGTGCTCTTTTTTAATTATTTGGATTAAGGTGAAATCAGTGGAGCTCATTATTAAATAGAAAAAATCTGGGAACCAATTTAACAAGCTTAACTGTTTTTTTTTTTGTGGTGCTAAACTATTATTTTTTTTATTCATTAGTATCAATTATTTAAAATTTGTTCTTTATTGAACTGTTGATTGATGTGGAGATCGAAGTGAGGTATGTTTTTGTGTTTTGCTTTTGAATATGAGTAAAAATGAGTAGAGGGAAACATGAATTTGCATTGTAACATGGATGCTCTATGATTATGTTCTGTTTTGATTTCATGTTTCCTTCTTTTTTGTTGAATCATTTTTGGGGCTTATCAAACTACTGATATCACTAGCTAGTATTGTTCTTAGGTTTAGGAAACATCCACAATTGAGGAGTACATGATGTTGCTGGAAGTTGCTAGCTTAAGAAAAGTTATTGGTTTTAGATTCATAGCTGTATTTGCGAGGCAATAATGTTGTTTAAAAGTTTGGTTGGGGTGGATTGGCTGGCTTGTTGTGAAAGGGTTAATGAAAGAGGCGTGCAAAAATGGCGGAGCATATATGTGGGAGTTTTGGTGAGTGTGGGTTGAAAATTCAAGAGGTTAGATAAACTCTTGTAGATATCGGGAACTTGTTGCTGTGATGGGATTTGTTGGTTCAAAGCCTTCTGATTGTTTTATGTTAATATTTGCACTGTACATCTCAGTTTGTGATTAAATGATGTATGCCCAACCAAGGGGAAAATAAACTTGATTTTGAGATTTAGAAGATGCTTTAAAGGGAGCCATATCAATGATTACGTGAGACCCTTTAACCATTAAGAAGGTATGCCTTTTATTGTAAGAGGTTGACTTAGGCTTAGACATGCATAGGATGTAGCTCTCAGCCTGATTGTGCATAGCAAGGGATGCCAGATGAAAAAAAAAAAAGAATGAATGAAATGAACAAGCAGATAAACAAATAAAATATTTATAAATGTTTTTGGTTTGGGATTTAGAAAATCTTTTTTTGATGTAAGCATGTCACCTGTTGTGTGCTGTGAATTCATTAAATACATGTTTCTCCTGGAAGATTTATTTATTCAAACAATGCGAAATCAGATTTATGCTTATTTTGCAAGAGTTTCTTTTTAACTTCTATTCCACTCTTGGTATGGGGTTTCCAAGTAAATGTAGGAATGTTATGCTTTCGTCATTGCTTAAACCAGAAGCAAGTTTATGAACACATATGCGCTCCCTTTTGTCTACTACTAGTTTGGCAGCTGAATACATCTTTGTATATGCGAGGAATAAACATGACATGGTTTAAATACTAGCTTGGGGATGACAAATTTAAATATAATTCTGACTATTTTAGACTGGCTCAAAATTGGTGGATTTTTTTATTAAACCAAAACACAGAGGGAATTGAATGAATACGAATAGTTGTTTTTTGGCTCAACTATTTATCTTTTTTTTCCCAACTAATTTAGATTTTGGTCCCTAATTTGACTGTTGATGGATGTGGAGATTAAAGTAAACTGTATTTTTCTCTGAAATGATGAATATGAGCAGAAATGGATACGGGAAAACTTGAATTTGAATTCTAATATGTTTCTCATAATTTTCCTAGTTATATTATGCATGTATAATTTGTGTTCATTACAACACCTATCACCTGTTACAGTTTGTTCTTAATTTAGCATGTGTTTCATAGTCGAGGAGAATATAAATGTAACTTTAATTTGGTGAACTGAAGAAGAGTTAATTATTCTTGATTTGGTGGGTGCATTTGGGATGTAAATGTACTGTTTTCAAAAGCTTGGTCTGAATGAATTGGGTGGCTTATCATGGATGGGCTTATGAAATAGGTGTGCAAATTGGAGTTTGGAAAGGATTTGGCATCTTTAGCATGCAATTTTGCTGAGGGATAAAAATCCAAGAGGTGAAACTAAAGATAGGATTGCAACTTGATGATGTGATGGGATTAGTTGGTTGTTTTTGTATTTTATTTGTTTGTCGTGCAATTCAATTAGGTTTGAAGTTGGTTAGGATGTACTCACTTGATTTAGTGTGCATAATTTGCTTATCTTTCTGCTCAAGTAAATCATGTCTAGAAACTTGAAAGGGGAAAATAGACTTGAGTGTTAGATTTTGAAGTTGCTCTTAAGGGAATCATGATCGTGAGAGATCCTGCAGCCAATGGAGGCATGCTTTATGAGGTTTACTTTGATTTAGACTTGATTAAGATTGTAAGTTCCCAGCTTTATTTTTATTTTTTTAATTATTTTAATCTTGAGCTGACTCAACTTGATTGTGTGTGTATATTTCTGTTTATCACAGATGAAATGATGAGAAAAAATATATGGAATACTACATATATTTGAAAAGTAATGGAGTTTGATTATTTGAACATAGTCTAGAGATGAAGGCAAAAATGATTGTAAGGTAGCTACAACCTTGGGCTCCTCCACTACCTGTAAGCTTACGGCTCCTCCACTACTTGTAAGCTTATGGTTTCATATTCTATTATGACGGGTAGTGGGGTCTTGAGCTAAGCCTTGGAAATCTTAACACCTTAATGCCTTTCAAATCTTCCCAGCCATTAGCTTACTTGACGCGGCACATAGTGTGGATAAAAACTAGGGTTCTTAAGCTCTAAGGTTACAATCCTAACATGATAGAGGAATAGAGAAAAGAAAATCTCTGATATTTTATAAAAAGTATGAATAATCTGAATCTGAATGTTCTCAACATAAACTAGACATCCCTATTTATATTAGTTTAAGACCTAAAATCTTTTATAAGAAAAGGATTTCTAATTAAAACTTACTTAACTTACATAATCCATCTAGCAATATGATTCCTAACTAGAAATATATTAATTAAATTGAAAGTCCTAATCTAAATAAGACTTGGAAGTCACTGTGCGAGATTGTCTTTATTTACTGCCTTCCCAATCTGTGATCATCATGAAATTTTTTCCCGGTAGAAAACAGGACTTCCAGAATCTTCTGCTCGATTCAATGGCTGAATTAAAAATTATGCTTGATTTACCAAACTGCATCTTAGACTTTTCTTAAACTCTAAACCTAAAAATCTTTTGATGAAATAATGCAATAAACATTATTAGGCCAAGAATATTGAAGAATGTCCCCACATCACTGCTAAAGTGTTGGTTAGGATTTAGAAGATGCTTGTGAAGAGGTCATTATTGTCTTCTGTCTGTTAATTAGATACGGTAAAGTTTTGAAATATTTATTTAGTCAAATGATCAATTGCTTTAGTGCCGGTGATGGATCTTATTACAGAAGGATTGGGACCTATTCTGTAGAATCTAAGCCATAGAGTCTCAAAGATGGGACACCCTCATGGTTCAGTTGGTCAGGTTGAACTACAAGTACTGTCTTCTACTTTATGTAGGTTATTCAGATTTGAAATGTGTAGAGTGCTTGGTTACTGGTTTTCTTCTAATATGGTCAGTTCTGGTTGTTTTATAGGATTGCTGACGCTGAAGAAAATTTAGGTGAAAGTGAAGTTCGAGAAGCTCATTTAGCTAAATCCTTGTTCTACATTCGGATTGGTGACAAGGTGATTAATGGTTACTTATGATATTGTAATGGTTGTTTGCTTCATATATTTCCTTTTTGGTGATATCTTACTCACACACTATCCCCCTTTGAACCAGGAGAAAGCATTGGAACAACTCAAGGTGACAGAAGGCAAAACAGTTGCCGTTGGGCAAAGGATGGACTTGGTGTTCTATACTTTACAGCTTGCATTTTTCTACATGGATTTTGATCTCATTTCCAAGAGCATTGACAAAGCAAAGAAGTAAGTAAAGACATAAATTCTTTAATTGCATTTTGCATTGATTCTGCTTTCTCAAAATCATTGAAGATGTGTTTTTCATTTACAAGTGCTTGTGTTTTAATGGCAGCTTGTTTGAAGAGGGAGGTGACTGGGAAAGGAAGAACCGCTTAAAGGTTTATGAAGGCTTGTATTGCATGTCCTCTCGAAATTTCAAGAAGGCAGCTGACTTATTTTTAGATTCTATCTCAACCTTCACTACATATGAACTTTTCCCATATGATACCTTCATATTTTATACTGTCCTTACGAGCATCATATCACTGGATAGAGTTTCTTTGAAGCAAAAGGTATCTATGGTTATGATTTGGTTTTCTGTCGTATAATTTCCTATCTGATTATGCCTCAGCGTTTCTAATTCTATTTGAATTTTGGCAGGTGGTAGATGCTCCTGAGATCTTGACAGTGATTGGGAAAATCCCATATCTTTCAGAGTTTTTGAACTCTTTGTATGATTGTCAATATAAATCATTTTTCTCAGCATTTGGTAAGTAGATATCCGCATGCATCACAACATGTATGAATGTATTTTACACATTTCTTGTTTCTGTCACTGTCACTCCCTCTGCAAATAAGTATGTCTATCATGTAGCCACC
>Ga0325411_1000219_pt1 | contig 57323 bp, 26 predicted proteins | sample PopdelMetagenome_13_FD_206181 | JGI IMG/M metagenome (GOLD analysis project Ga0325411, IMG submission 206181) | Populus deltoides microbial communities from Bellville, Georgia, United States - Xylem-PdIQD-R4 | ecosystem: Host-associated > Plants > Phyllosphere > Stem > Wood/Secondary xylem... | reverse complement strand
AATAGGAAATATGCATCCTCTGTGGATGTAAAACTACGCCATGGCCATCAAACTATTATTAGCTTTTAATTAAGTCCTCAACCATTCATTGCTGATTTTAGGTATGTTCAGTGGCGGAGGGAGGGGGACCCTGAAAGAAAATGCACATCTCTTGTAAATATTTATAATTTTAATAAAAATAACTGAAATTTTTTCTTAACCTCCTCTAATTTATAATTTGGCCCCCTAATTATTTTTTCTTGCTCCGCCCTGGGTATGTTTGAGAGTTCATCGAGCTGTACTTCTAAAAAAGTTTGAATTCTTTTTCAAATTTATTTGTTTTTACTCTTCTAAAAAATTTTAAATTGTTTTGAGAAAATATTTTCAAAAAAAATATTTATAACACTTTCAAACGTACCCTTGTAATTATCACTTATTGTTTATATCATGACCAATAACAACTTCTAACTCCGATTTTTTTCTTTCTTTCTTTTTTTCGAAGAATAATTCTAACTCCAATCGTTTGTTTTAAATTGGTTTTGATGGTATGCCATTATATATACTCCAAGTCTGTACAATTTTATTGAAATGGTAGTAGTAAGTTTAATTAGTGATATATTTTGAGTTTTTTTTTTTTTAATTCTTATTTTATATCTATCACGTTCACCAGGTGTTCTACAGCAATCCTTACTTCCAACTTCCCAGCAGCATGTATTTATTATTGCCATAACTAAATGGTTTAACTGACACTTTTTATAGGTTTGGAGGGTCTAAATACAGTTTAAGGAAATTGCTGGCTTAACCTTTCAGTAAATAAGGAGCAGAAGTTAGAACTCAAAACCTAAAACCAGCAAGACAGTAGATCATCATTAGACATGGCACCCTCGTCAAGCGACGATTTCTCAGTACTTGTATAAGCGTCAGATTCAGGCATAGATGCAACACCCTTTCTAGCAAACAAAGAAAGAGGACAAAACCAAGATATCCCAGAACCTGAAAACTGGCATGATTGCTCTCAGTATTTTGTTCATGATGAGGATTTCTGGCATGATTGCTCTCAGTATTTTGTTCATGATGAGGATTTCTCTGATCTTGATCTCAACCGAGCAATGAAATGTTTCCTCAACATCTCGAGGTCCCCATTCGTAAACATACAGAACAACCTGAAAAGCGCAAACCCACGACATTATTACAATTTCAAAAGGTCAAATTAAAAAAAAAAAAAAAAAAGAATCAAAATGTAAAATACTGAAGGATAAAAAAAAAGAAAACACTTTGGAGTAGGGTTATAATCCACACTGAGACAACGTATGATAATTTCTTAAGGAGAATTAAGGGTTTTTTTTTTTAATTTGTGTTAAGGCCAATTTTTTTTCTTTTGAGTTTAATGTATAGTTGTAGATTCGATTGAAAAAAAGTTTGGATTAAATCATAAATCTATTATTTTTCTTTAAAATAAAGTCATATTAATTTATTTTTTTAAAAAAATTGTTTTAACTTGGCCAAGTTTAAATTGGATTTAACTGAATTCATGAAATCATAATAAATAATTAAAATAAAGATAAAAAACACAAATTCTATTAAAATGAAAATGAAAAATGTGATTCATTTATAAATAATATATAACTTCATGATCATTTATTGTGGGAGTATATATTCATGTCATTTTAAATAAAAAAAAAGGGTCATTAAACATAAATTTGATTGTGATTTGAGTTGACAATATTCAAGATCATAAATCTTATCAAGATAACTGTTAAAAAGATTTCACACATTGGAGTTAATTTTGAAAAATTATTAAATTCGGATTAAAAATGAACATCCCTTCTAAGAATACCTCTGTCCAAATAATAATAATAATTAAAAAAAAAAAACCCATATTTCTCATATCCCACGCTTCTAAACGAAACTTCCTCCAAAGAGAGTGATCAAAAACCAAAAACCCAACAAAACCCCTCCCTCTACTTCCCTCACTCTCACTCTCTCCCTCTCCCTAACCCAAAATGTCAAGAGCCCTCTCTCTTAGACGATCCCTTCTCCACCTCCACCGCCACCACCACCGCCCAAAACCCCTCTCCCCCACAACCCCACCATCCCCAAAACCCGTACAAAACCCCTTTACCCCACTAAACCCAGCTCGCAAATTCTGCACATCCCCTACTCCAACACCATCAACAAACTCTGAAGTCCGAAAATACATAGGCTACACAGCCCTCGTTATTTTCTGTGGTGCTGCCACTTACTACTCCTTCCCGTTTCCTGGCAACGCAAAACACAAAAAGGCTCAGCTTTTCAGGTATGCTCCATTACCTGAAGACCTTCACACAGTTTCTAACTGGAGTGGAACCCATGAGGTCCAAACCAGGAACTTTTACCAACCAGAAAATATTGAACAGTTGGAGAAGTTGGTGAAAGAGAATAATGAAAAGAAGGCTCGGATCCGACCTGTTGGGTCCGGGTTGTCTCCAAATGGGATCGGGTTGGCTCGGTCTGGGATGGTGAATTTGGCTCTTATGGATAAGGTTTTGGAGGTGGATAAGGAGAAAAGGAGAGTTAGAGTTGAAGCTGGTATAAGGGTTCAAGAATTGGTTGATGGGATTAAAGAATATGGTCTTACTTTGCAGAATTTTGCTTCCATTAGAGAACAGCAGATTGGTGGCATTGTTCAGGTTTTTTCTTTTTTGTTCATTTAAAATAAAAGGTAATAAATAATTGTTACACTTGGTTCTACTGAATCGATTGGTTTGGTCTATGCGACCATTTTCTACAGATGGCATGGATTCCCGCGAGGTTAGGATAGTATAGGTGTTACTGAATTTTTCTTATAAGCTGATGGATTTCTGTCAAGTTTTAGTTAAAATTTGGAAACTTTGAAGGGTTTCTTTTAAAATTTGAAAACTTTTGAGTAGTTTGTGTGTTCTTGATGTGCCGAATGGGAGTCTTGGTGATGTCCAATGAATGAAAGTGAAACACTAATTAGATTGTAGAAAAGTTAGTGTAAGATTGAATTGGTGCACATGGTAAAATCTTATTGACTTCACTGATTTGTGGGTTTGACTTGTTTGTTTAATAGGTTGGTGCACATGGTACTGGTGCCAGGTTGCCACCGATTGATGAGCAGGTGATTAGCATGAAATTGGTTACCCCTGCCAAAGGAACAATAGAGATTTCAAAAGAGAAAGATCCAGAACTATTTTATCTTGCTCGTGTTGGTCTTGGAGGACTTGGAGTGGTTTCTGAAGTTACTTTACAATGTGTGGAGAGACAAGAGCTCGTGGAACACACGTTTATTTCAAACATGAAAGATATCAAGAAAAACCACAAGTAATTTCTTTAGCTTTTTTATCAGATATTACAACTGGTTATCTTATGCACGCAAACTGGATGGTTGAGAATTTGAATAAAAAATGATAGATTGCTGAGATTTGTAATCAGCTTTTATGTTCCCAATGATATTTATGTTGTGAATAATTTGTAACTTATGGGATTCAAGTTCAGATCTCCACGCCATTTAGGAGGGATTATAACTAGGCAGCGGCCTTCTGTAATGATTTTGGAGTCTCAGGTTTTAGAATGATCATGTTAGTTGGTAAAGCTTTTGTAGTTGAGAACTAGGGAACTTTTAAATCTTACAAACATTCTTCTACAGATCATCTGGAGTTAGATTGTGCAATACAATGATTAGTCATTTAGTTTTAAAGCTGCATGACCCATATCACAGGGGTTAGACTGTGATGCAATATGCTTGTATGTTGCTCGTTTGGAATGCAGATTTCTCTCTCTTGTGTTGAATCATGAAATGAAATTATCAGTAATTGAGATTTTATTTGTTTCTTATTAGCTAAAGGTTGTCTAAATTTCTTTTTTTAGGAAATTGCTATCTGAGAATAAGCATGTGAAGTACCTGCATATTCCATATACAGACGCTGTTGTGGTTGTGACGTGCAACCCTGTCTCAAAGTGGAAAGGTCCACCCAAATACAAACCCAAGTATACTACAGATGAAGCCCTACAACATGTCCGTGACCTCTACAAGGAGTCCCTTGAAAAGTACAGGTATACTGCCCTTTCTGAATCTGCTGTAACCATTATATATCCGTCATGTTTTCCTAGTTTGTTTATAATCTCTTATTTGCTTAGGTAATTTTATGGTGTGAAATATGTAGGCTATAAAATCAATGCTTTTTCCTGTCATCATTTTTTCAATCCATCCACTAATTAAGAATTTCTGTTGCGTTGTCCATATATATATGTCAGTTAATTGTACATTGTCACTTGCAGAATTGCTGCTGCGAAATCATCAGATGATAATGAACCAGACATAAATGAGCTTTCATTCACAGAGCTAAGAGATAAACTGCTTGCTCTTGATCCTCTCAGCAAAGATCATGTTGTAAAGATCAATCGTGCTGAGGCTGAGTTCTGGAGGAAGTCAGAGGGATATAGGGTGGGATGGAGTGATGAAATTTTGGGCTTTGATTGCGGTGGTCAACAGTGGGTCTCAGAAAATTGTTTCCCTGCTGGTACCCTTGCCAAGCCAAGCTTGAAAGACCTTGAATTCATAGAGAAGCTGAAGCAGCTCATAGAGAAAGAAGAGATACCTGCACCTGCTCCCATAGAGCAGCGATGGACAGCTCGCAGCCAGAGCTCCATGAGCCCAGCCTCAAGCTCAGCAGAGGATGATATATTCTCATGGGTAATCTTAGTGAATCTTTCACTTTATTGAATTCCTTGTATACAGTATGTATTGGGAAAACTTTGTTGTGTCCATCTCATCTTCAATTAGGAAGTCCAGGTATGCCTCTCATGCTCCAGACTTGTAAGTTTAAGTAATTCTAGGGATATGGAGATTTCGTTTAGATCTGATTTGAGATACCTATCCCTCTTAGGTATATCTATTCTATTAGACAACATTTCTGTTGTCCCATGAGTACTTGAAATTTTTCTCAGTTTAAAGAATTGTCAACTTTTGTTTTTGAGATGAAGGGTTGGATGCATGAATCTTTTCACTTTCCATGTTGTGTTTTCTTTGTTTGCTGTATTGTACAACCTTAATTGGTGGTTTGCTACTGTAGTTGTGCTCAAACACTTTTTGCTTGTTTCTCAGGTTGGTATTATCATGTATCTTCCTACAATGGATGCCCGCCAAAGAAAGGAAATCACAGAAGAGTTCTTCCATTACAGGCATCTGACTCAGGTGGAGTTGTGGGATAAGTATTCTGCTTATGAACATTGGGCTAAAATCGAGGTATTGATAAATATCTTGCATCTCATCTTCTGTTCAAGTTTTAGATTATCCTGCACAGAATTTGTGCTTTGTTTGACTGTTGGCATCAAAAGGAAATGAAAACTTTCTTCACCTATTGATTTTCTTCTCGACCATCACTCTGATTCCATAAAAAAGTGATTTTTAAAATGGGCAAAATGATGTTCCATTGAAATTTGGTGCTTCTTTATTTAACAACTCCCAAAAATATGTGCAGGTTCCGAAGGACAAGGATGAGCTTGCAGCTCTTAAAGAAAGGTTGAGAAGGCGTTTTCCTGTGGATGCATATAACAAGGCAAGGAAAGAATTGGACCCCAACAAGATCCTTTCTAACAATATGCTGGAAAAGCTGTTCCCATTATCGGAAACAAATTGAAAGGCTTCGTTTGTTGGCTGGTTAGTCATTTTATTCTTTCATATCATTATTCTGGATGCATCATCCTTAATTGGTTGGTTAGTCATTTTATTCCTTCATATCACTATTCTGGATACATCGTTTATATTGTCCTTTTGTCGATCTGCTTGGAGCTTCAGCACAAATGCCTGGCTATACATCAACTTCAGAAAACCAGAAATATAGAATAACATGTTGTATTATTAAGTTCACCATGGCCTCTGATTGATGATGCATTTTCTCTTTCATGAATTGGAATAAAGATCCTGTGTCGATCTTAGCAAGAGCTGTTAATTTGAACTTTGAACTGTTGTTTTCTATTGCATGATTGAGGGTATCTCGCTTTTACTTCATGTTCATGTTCATGATGCTTGATTATTTATTGAAGTTGAGTTTTTCCAAACCTCTGATGATTACAAATGAAAACAACCATTTGGGTTTATTTACCGTCCCTGATGGCCTTTTAGATGGTCTCCTGCGTCCTTAAAACCATGTGTGTCCAAACTCTTACTGAATTCCAGTGTCTTGTTTTTTAAGGAATGGGCTGTTCATCCACAATATTTGAACATTACCATACAACCCCATACTGAAAAAAAAAGCCGAATATGCTTATGTTTGGGACGAAAGGACCCTGTAACATGCTGAGAAATAGAATTATAAAAGTAAATTCTAGGACTGTTCTCAGAAACTGGTTTTAAGTATTAATCTCGTAGCTTTCGCTTGTCTCTACAGATTATATTCTGAGACCGATCCCTAAGAAAAAAAAGAAAAGAAAAAAGACTGGCATGTGGAGGCTTTGGACTTCATGACTTGTCAGTTCTCACTCGTCTTTTCTTGGGTGCTCTTCTCATTCTTGATGCTCAAAAAAGAAGTGAAAGAGGCACTGTTTTCGAAACATAGGGTAGCTGGAAATGGTGAAAAAGGCACATAAAAATAAATGGAAATTGGTAGAGAAGGGGATCAAAAGGAGAATATTACTGTATGAGGAAACAAAAAAAAATAAAAATCATAGAGGCTGTTTGCAGACATGTTAATAAAACCAGTCACTTTTATTACAATAAATGATCACAGAAAAGCAGGAAAATCAAAGGCCACACATCCGGTACACAAGTTTTGCTATTTGGATCACAGTTTAGCAGCAAGTTCCACAAGGCCAGCAGCAAGTTCCAAAACGCCAGCAGCAACAGAGGCTGCACAAATAAGAATAAAAAAAAATGGATTAGCATTGGTAGAAAATTAGACTTGTTACCTGTGCTTCGTCGAGGGTAAAGAGTTACAAGTTATTGGTTCAAGTGGTAATTTAAAAAATATATTAAAAAAATATAATAATAATAAATTAATTAATAAAAATAAAATAAAATAAAATAAAGTAAATAGAATATACCCAGCAAATAAGCAAATTCAAGTGAATCTTTTAAATCTAGTCTAATTTTTAAAACTTGTAATTTGTTAAATTCTAAACCTGGTTTTAATCAAGAAGCTTAACTCAATCAATTTAATTTTAAACAATAAAATCCTTAAAAAATATTAATGAAAAAACTTGCAAAAGCACAAAAAAATAGCAAAATAAAATAAGGATAAAATTTGATATAAAAAAAACCAATGATGAAATTAAATAAAAAGAAGCAATTTTAAGAATGATTCAAAATAAAATAAATAGCAATTAAAAGAATAAGAACAAAATTTAAAAGATTAAAAAACCATAGAGGGTGAAATTGAAAAATATACGTAATTTGATAAATTATTTATATATTAAGAAATAGCAGGGGTGAAATTAAAAAAAAAACTATACAGGGCTAATTTAATAGAATCAAACCACCAAAGAACTCAAAAAAAGGATAAAAAAATAACAAAACATTAGCTTAAAAAAAAAATCAAGCAAACCCAAGTGAACCTCCTAATTCTGGTTTAATATCTAAAACCTACAACTTGTGAAATCTTAAACCGAGGCTCAATGAAGCAGCTTAACTCTTAATAAATTTAATTTTGAATAATGAAATCATGAAAAAATATTAATTAAAAAAATTACAAAATAAAAAAGCAACAAAAACAGTGGAGATAAAATTTGATAGAAAAAAAAAACTCAAGGAGGATAAAATTTGTAAAAAAAGAAAAACAATTAAAAAAATGATCCCAAACAAAATAAAATTAAGCAATTAAAAGAATGAAAACTAAATTTAAAAGATAAAAGAATTATAGGGTGGTGAAATTGAAAAACATTTGTAATTTAATAAATTATTTATATATTAAAAAATAGCAAAGGGTAAAATTGAAAAATATTTGTAATTTGATAAATTATTTATATATTTAAAAATGATAGGGGATGAATTTTTTTGTAATGACCATATGTGAAGGAGAAACAAGTGAAAGGGCTCCTCTAAAATTTTGCATAGGTTGTGCAAATTGCGAGGAGGAGAAAAAGAAGAAGGGGAAAAGAAAAGAAATGATCTTCAACGCCAAACTAGAGATATTTCTAATACACGTGTCATACCACTATGTAGAGAGCATTGAGACCTTACAAACACCGCCCCAAAAGGTCGTATTTGGTTGCTGGATGGCCTCTTATGCGCCAACATGTTTTTTTAAATAATATTTAATATATGTTAGTTATAATAATATTCCGAAGTAACCTTAAAATTTATAATAAAATTAATTTAAAATGACTAAAATACCCTTATGAGAGATGTCTAAAATAGCATGAAAGTAATTTAACTATTCCAAAAATAATGAAAGGACAAAAAAAATCCTTGAGGCAAAAGCATAAGAATTTTTCTGTTCATAGGTCAAAGTAGTAATATTACTGTGTATAAAATAGAAAAAAAATAAATATAACCTCATATAATATGTCAAAAATAAATGTATCATGATGAAAAGATAATGTTACTCCAAAAGCTTATTTCATTGTCTTTTCTTTTCCAATGGTAAATTAGTAATTATACTATTAAAATAAATATTAATATATGTCTTCATGCTGAGTAATATCACTATGGGCTTATGTTTAAATATATAGAAAATAAAGAACTTGATAAATAGACTTCTAGTTAGGAAGACTGTCTTTGTCTTGTTAGATGGTGATTTTACTATTCATCACCTTATAAAACACTTTGAAGGATAAACTAATCAACCCATAAAACTAAGTTATAAGTAAAAGTTATAAGTAAGACCATATAAAACACCAAATTACAAATTTTTAAAATATTTAAAAATCAATGGTAAAAAATAACCGCGTCAACTCGGGTTAACATACCAAACTCACAATCTGGATCTTAGAACAAGATAATTCTATAGAAAGTATATCAAAATAAATTATAAAGCATAACCCTTGATAAATCCAATATTAAAGAATAAAAATGAAAATTAAATAGAAAAAAAAAAAACAAAGCATTGTTATAGTGAATGAATTTACCTTTTAATTTTTGTTAATATACTAGTTAGTTGTCTTATGCTTAGATCTCTTGTTAACACAAAAATATAAATAAATTAATATGCAAGTGTTTATAATGCGTTTTATGACATTAAGAAAAAAATTTAATTGGAAATCGAAAAACCAATACATGTGGAAGAGAGCATTTAATTAAAACTGACTAGAAAAAAAAATTACAATATAGGGTTGATTAAAACCAACTTAAAACTCCTTGGAATTCATTCAAAAACACAAAATCAAACCGTAAACAAAATCCTCTCAAGCTTGATCTCTATTTTTCAGCAATTTAAAGGGGGGAAAACTGCGATGGAACTTCTCTCATTAAATGTAATTTATTGACACCAAAAATGAATTTTTTTTTTTTTTTGGTTTGATTATAATCAATTGTCAACTTTATTTCTCATTTGTCATTTTCTGAAGACTCTATTTTCTCTTTTAAATCAGGAATTGAAAATAAAAAATGAAGTTTTTGATCAAAACAGAACTTTTAAAAATTAAAGGGACTCTTATAAAAAAATGAGAAAAGGAGGAGATAAAAAATAATTTTCTTCATGAAAACTCTATTTCAACCATGTTATTTTATCGTGTGCTTTGGTTCTCTTTCTTATATAAAAAAAAAAAAATTGTATCATGGAACAACAAATGGTAGACAATTGGCCATTAATTTTGTTCTGTAAAGCTTAAATTGATATATATATAATCGCCATTCACAATGTTTTGTATCTTGGTTTACAAAGTGTGGGGCTATAGTGAAAACCCACACTTTTTTAGTATTCGTTAATGGTTAAAAAATACATTATTCTTTAATCCACAAGTTATGAACACGGTTGTAACTTAGTCCTTTATATTTCAAAGATATTTCAAAATCTATAACATAATTAGTCCTTTGACTTTCGTTGACGCTATCTTTCTGAAAAGTAAGTTGTTTTTTCTATAAAAACTTCTGGTGCAGGTTTTTATCTAAGAATTTAAATCGTCAAACGGTGCATTTGGGATTAAGAACAAACCAAAAGATGTTTTAACAAGATAGAGCTCAACACGAGTCAAGAAACTGAGTTGCAAGTTTTTAAAACACGAAGAACTACGCTGGAAACTTAGGGAGTAAAGAATAATTGACTCTCGTTTAAGGCATTGTCAGAATCGATTAAGCATCTATATTTTTTGCAATGTTGCTTATACAAAAGCACATGGATGAATACTTGACTTCCCAAATCAGCTTGCTTTACTTACAGTCTCTTGATGAAGCTTTGTCTCTGCTTTTTTTTGCGAGGGCAGCATTTCTTCCCGGTGGTGGGAGTTTCAGTTGGGTATCCTTTGAACAAGAGAGAGAATTTAGCTTTCAAGAGTTTCTAGTGAAAAGAAATCTAGAAATAGAGATGGCAAAACCTGATGGAGATCTTCTATCTTGACTCTCCGTGAGAGGCATTTTGGAACAAAAACAAAGGAAGCTCGAGTCTGTTTCTGTCTCCTTGAGCAACTGATGTCTCGAGCACGCGAAGATCCTTATTTATCAGCTGGTTATATTTATAGACCCATGCATTGCCTTATGCAATAAAACAGGGTATTCAAGTAAGCTCCCACTTTCTACTCTCCTGAAAAGTATGCTGCAATGAAAAGACGAAGCATCTAAATTGATGACGAACACCGTTTTTCCAGCTCATGAGAATACGAACAACAAAAAGCCATGGATAATGGGCTCTTTACTTGGCTCCTAATCCTAAGCGAATGAGGACTAGGAACTCTATTCTTTGATTCTTTCTTCAAAGAAAATATTCGCCCTTTCTATTCTTCATACTCAACCCCGGAAGAAGACGGTGCTGACAATCTTGCGAAGGAGCAAGGGCTTGTTTACACCAGGAGTAAATCATTTCTACTTAGGTCAGTGCAGAAACCCTATCGAAAGCTGTAAATCACTAGTGTCCTTGCTTCTTTCACCGTGCTAATTCATCGTAGCTCATCTCTTTTGACATTCAAAAGGTAAAGATTTTACGTTTAGCTTAGAAAGTTTGCTGGGGTTTTGGTTGTGAGCCTGTGACGTTAGCTGTAGTTTTTATGGCTACAGTTGTGGTTAGAACTAAATTATAAAAATATGGATAATGTGGGAAGAATTTTTTATAAAAAAAAAACTTGAAAATCTTAGAAATAGTTAGAAACAGAGTAATATTCTTCTTTTTTTTTTGTTACAAAGCAGAGTAATATTCTAATATTTCAAAAACTAAATTTTCAAAAAGAAAAATTGGAACTTTCTATTTATATATAATATTTTTTATTTAAAAAAATTAAAATACTAATGTGCTTTTAATGAAAAATTGACTTTTGAGTTTTTTAGAGAAGGATTCCATGACCAACTTTTACTTTACCCAATAGATTGGTTGTGTTTTTTTTTTTTTTTTTTTAACCGCAACCCAACTCATTCTTGGAGCAACTCTACTCTGTACTAAATCAAGGGGAGTGTAACACACGTGCTTTGTTGTATATATGAACAGTAAAGTATGTGTTCATTTTTTTTACTTTTTTCTAAATTTCCTTTCAATTTCATTTTCCCCCTTAATTTCGTTATATATTTTTTTTTATAGTAGTCTGAATTGTATTTAAACCGGTTAAGTTAACTTGATGTTATTAGATTAATTTTTATTCGGTTTAATTTTAAACCTAAACCAAATAAAAAATCAAGTTGAGAGGTTTTTTTTTTTAATTTGATTATTTTTTAATTTTTTCTTAAAAATTTTTAAAATAATTTGTCGAGTTGCTTTTAGAGTGAACAAGTTGACTGATTCACATTGAAACAACTTTAATATTGTTTAATTTTAGACTCGGGTTAGCCAATAAGTTGAATTAAAATGTGTTTTTATATTAATTTTATTATTTTTTTCTCAATTTCATTCTCAGAATTTTTTACTGCTTAATTAGGTTGCTTTTGAATCAACAAAGTAGATTAAATTATATTAAAGCAACTCTTTTACAGTTTAATTTTAAACTCGAATTAAATAATGAGATAAGTTAATAAGTTTTAAAATTAATTTATTATATGAGATATAATAATAATAATATTAAATAATTCTCTACCAGCTTGAATGTATTTTTATTACATTTAAAAAGAGATAAAAAAAAAAAATTCTCACTCGCAACATGGCACTTGAATGTAAACAAGCATGGGTACTAAAGCCATGGCTAAATCATTGGTTGTCTTTCCATCGCATATATGCTTGCATCTCCTTGATTATTCAAATTAATAAATCGTGAAACACGCCGTGGATATATGCTTGCATCTCCTTGATTATTCAAATTAATAAAATAAATCGTGAAACCCGCCGTGTATATATGCTTGCATATCCTTGATTATTCAAATTAATAAATCGTGAAACACGCAGTGTTCTCAATTCCTGTGCACATGAGAGTTTGCATCATCAATCTCCTGGTTCATCATTCCAAGGCCCTAGCCCTTGAAGATGATGGGTTGGACGCAACTGAGACAGGCAACTGGACTCTTATGCCGATGGTCTTGACTTGAAATCATGGACCGATCCAAAGTGTTGTTGTTCGTGATAAACACGGGATGCAAGACCCTAGCTTGGAGCATACTTTTGTGCGCTTCAAACTGCATCATGGGCTTCGGCTACATAAGAAATTGAAGTGAAATTTAACTGAGAAATGGTGGAGATCTTCCATGAAAGAAAATCTAATCACTGTTTTCCAATGGGACTGCATGATAGTTTTCTGTCCATATTGCTCTAAAACAAAGTAGTTCTGCATTATTGTGATGCTGACTGGGCTAGCAATGAGGGATTTGCACTTCCACATCCATCAGGAAAACGTTCGTTCATGTGTCCCAATCAATATTTATGGGGCTTTTGGAAAATAATATGTGCTCTTCAACATGATTGGAGTGCTTGCTGAAATACTGTCCCCTCATTTTGGCTTTCTTTCAATGGATACGCCTTTTCAGTTATCTTCATTTTTCTTGTCCGCTGTTCCATCAGCGTTAGGGTCTGAATCGCCAGAAAGCAGCATGCTATCATTAACGTTTCGAAAAAAATTCTTAAGAAATAAATTAGGGTATTGTATTATTTAGTCGACAGCTTAGGTAGGTTGTAAATTATTTTCTCCTCGTTATCATCTTAAGTTGGAATTTAAGGAATCATCTGAAGAATTTTTTTAATGAATACACCGGTCTAGATATGAGTAGTTTGCAACTCCTTGGAATCTCTAGAATAAAAGAAAAACAATAAAGATTTTAAACAAATTAAATTTTTTTAAAAAAAATTATAGCAACAAACATCTTCTCTAATTTAAAAATCATCCATATTCACCAACTGCTAGTTGAATTATTATATAACTGGACCTGATAAAATTTAAATATGATCTAGTAATTATATAAAAATTACAAGTTTTTTAATTAAATCTATCATTCTGCAAAATCCAATCTCTTCTTAAACTTTATCATGCATTTATTTATAAATATTTTTATAAAATTATTTATATAACTAGCTGTATCAGATCCACGACTAAGAGCGTGTTTGGCAGTGTAGTTGCGAGTGCTTTTCAAATAACTTTTCGTGCCAAAATGCATGCCAATGATGTTTTTTTATTTTTTAAAAATCATTTTTGACATCAGTACATCAAAACGATCCAAAATATATAAACCATATTCAATTTTAATAAAAAAAAAATTTAAAATTTTTGAAAACACAGCCGCAGCCGCAGCCGTAGTCGCAGCCGCAACCGTAGTCGCAGCCTCGTTCCCAAACATAGTCTAAGTGATTAAGATCACCCGCATTCCTATCTAAAATCAAATTTAAAAGTATTTGCCCATGATTTGATGTGTGGAAACTTACTGATATCTAAAGAAAAAATAATTCAACTATTAAAAGTTTTTCATGGCCACTATAAATAAGTGCAATATGTTACATGCTTGACTATTGTCTTATTGGTCTATACTGACAACTTTTTGTTCAGTCATCATTAATCCTCCAACGTTTGCTTTCAATTAAATTCTTTTCATCAATTTAGCATAGAGAATGACATAATTTGGCAGAGATTTCCCTTACAAGAACTCAAAATACTGCCACATAACTTGAATCAGAATATTGTTTGCCATGATTGTTGATCAGCTAGCAAATGGGACCTTAGGAAACTTAATACACAGTTTAATCACTGTATCTTTTCTTCTTATTCTTGAACTTTTATGCATCATTATTGCTTTCTTTGAGTACATAAACCCGTACCCATAATTTCCTACCAACTTGCTTATGATCCTATTGTTTTCCCTTAATTAATGAACTCTAATTAAGATGCATGGTAGGCATAAGATGGTGCTTAAAAGCAGTTGATATCAGATGTTTATGATCATGCATCTAATTAGATCATATTGTTTTCTTTGGATCCATCTACTTAAGTGCATAAAACAATCAATAAAGCTGGTTTTAAAATCAGGTGGTTTGCTCACAGAGCTTCAGAGAGAGGAGTGGAAGAAGAAAGGAGAGGAGAATTTAGATGAATGGTAAGAGAAACAGAAAAGTCTCCATTTGCTTTTCAACAAAATGGAATTCTTTTCTTCTTCTTCTTCTTTCTTTTTTTAAAAAAAAACCTTAAATAAATTCCTCTGCGTTTTATGCGAATGGTTTCCTTTCTAATCCTTGATATCCTGTATAGCATTATTTTTTGTTTTCTATCATTTCGAGAATAATTCAGGAGGATTATAGCTAGCTAGCTAGCTAGCTAGCTAGAAAGAATTGACATAAAGGAGAGGTGTTTTCATTGACAATGAGAGTAACCATGGCTTATGCCAAATCCATATACGATACTCAACATATAATGAGCAAACATTTGTCAGTTTTCAATTATTGCTTCATGTTAATGTCTACGTTGGAGGTGATCATGTTGAACCACAAAAACATATATACATGTTGAAATGGAGTGGTTTTGGGAACCTATTAAAAAAAAAATGGGGAGAGAAGATTAATAATTTCTATAAATTATTAAATTTAATTTATTCAATTATATGTAGAAGCAAATCTTAATTTTCACATTTAATGGCACAATGATATTGATAAAATAAAATAATTTTGTTGATTTGATCCATAAGCTTAGACAATGAATTAGGTTCATGTAATAATAATTTCTCGTCCAAATATTGCATTTTCTCAAGCTAAATATTCACTTTCAAAGTTAAATAAAGTGAAAACAGAGAATTCTACTTGAAAGAAACAAAAAAACTGTTTATATTATACAATAAATGCACACCCAATTAAATTAAAGTATCATGGAACATAATTTTATATTCAATGAGTGTAGTGGAGATTAACGTTCAAAATACTTTTTATTTAAAAATACATCAAATAACATTTTTTAAAATTAAAAAAAAAAACACGATGCAAACATAATTCCAAACACCCCGACGGTACAACTTGTAATTGAATTTTGGCTCATGATCTACCAACCGCAATTTAATAGCATTCTTATAGAAGTAGTGCCTATCCATCCACGATGGGTTCCTTACTTTAAGAAAATATAGTCAAAATTAATAGTATGTATTCTCGTGATGAAGAAAAAAAAATAGTGCGTATATTCACAAAGGAAGAAGTACAGACAGTACCTAAATTAAGAACACGTAATTTCACTAACCAAAGCCAGAAAATTCATTTCATTTTCAGTTGAAAAGGAAAGAGACCTGGTGAGCACTGATTCTCAAAATGAATTTCACTCGTACAAGTAAAGACTTCTATTAACATCAATCAATCAAATTAAACCAATATGAATTGAATTGTTTTACCCTCCATATCTCTCTATCTCCGAGCTTCGATTCCTACAATGACTTTAAACATACGAAAAATATTATTTGACATGCATATTCAAATTACCTAACCGGCTGCAAAGAGTTAATTAATAAGAAGTAATAGCCTATTAAAAATAAAATCAAGATTGGTCGAAAGAAATATGTGATTTGTGTTTTTGAAAAAACGTTTTTAAAAAAATTTAAATTTTTTTTATTTTTTTCTTTGTTTCAAATTAATATTTTTTAGTGTTTTTAAATCATTTTGATGCACTGGTGTCAAAAATAAATTTTAAAAAATAAAAAAAATATTATTTTAATATATTTTTAAGTTAAAAATACTTTAAAAAACAACCACAACTACACTGTTAAAGATGCTTTTAAAGCCGTGAATCACATCTGTGTTGAAAGTGGATAAATAGTAAATGGTACCTTTTTTTTTATTCTTATTTTATCTTCCACTGAGGGAATATTTAGATTAATTAACATGCCATCGCGCAGGGATTTTTGTTTCTTAAGAATAATCATGGTTGAAGATGTGGAATTAAAGATTAATTAACTTGAGATCGTGGTTTATAAATAGCATTTGCATAAAAAAAAAAACAAAATAATGCTAAAAGTAAACTACTATCGATGAGTAGCATCGCAGTGCTACGACTGCCATAATCACTAGATGATTATAAACTCATCTCTCTAATATTCATGCTTTGGTTATGTAGCAATTAATCGGTCATTTACTCCCAATTTAATAAGACTTATGTTTTTTAACAAACAAATAGTTTTTTAGGGCCAACTTTTCTTGGTGAGGATCTCTTTAGTCCAATCAAAGCCAGACTTCTTACATCGATATATGAACCATTCATGAAAATTAACTCTGCCTTGAGTTCCCAGTAACCAAGGAGAGAGCACACCCTTACTGGCACTGCCATTCGTATGTTCATCAACATTTGAATATGAAAAACATCGATCCTCACTCCACTCCAGTGTTTCATATGACAATCCTTACAATCGGGTCCTGCTAAACCCGACAGAATATCAATAGTGTTTTGTGTGAGCCATCATCAATGCATTCAAACCTCATGAAGATTCTCTAAGACTATTTGGCATGATATTCTTCTTAATTGTTTTTCACATTAAGTAAATGAAACTAAAAAACAAGAAAGAATACAGGGGGAACCTGAAAAGAGAAAAAACAAAGCAATGAGGGATCTAATTAGTCAATCCAGTTCATTCAGAATTTCTATAAAGATTCGAGCTTCTCTAGCTAAAATTTCTAACTACAATTTCAATCAAAAGACCAAACATGATATTCTTCTTAATATTACATAAAATTAGACAAGAATTCAAGACAGGCTCGACCTAATAACAAATACAATGATGATTTTAATTAAATCCATGAAGATAATAAGTTGACATTTAAAGGTGAATCATTCCTTATTCCCATGAACATAGATGCAGTAACATATATTCAACACTTCAGGTCTGTAAAGATAAATATCTGAACAAGAAGATTTTGATCTGCCATGTTGACTACGGGTCTTTCTTCTTCGTTTTTTTTTTATCAGAAAAAGGAAAACCTAATTTCATAAGCCTTGATAATCGGTATCATATGAATCCAAGTCCGAGCTAGAGCCAGCCTCATAAAAATAATGGGAAACTAGATTGAACTTGGAAGAGATGTATACGTTGTCTTTTTTAAAAAAAAAAGAAGATTATAAATCAATTAGAGTAAATTAACTATGATGGATTTCAAATGAAACAAGAAGCAACCAAGACACTGTAATTTTCGGCTAATAAGAAGAAAGATTCAATTGTCAACCCTTTGATGCTAATAGCAAAATGCTATGCTCAAAAAAATCATTCTAGAATTCTGTATAAACAAATGTGGGAATTGATAGTGTACTTGCGATAGAATGGCTAAAGGCTATACATTCGAATTTTCTGCTGTGAGAGTAAAAGGTAAGAAGGCGAAGATAATCTCTATTGCCCCAAGATGCCTTTTGTTGAGACTCAGATTTCAATAAAAATCTGACGACCCCTTCCATGCCAAACATAGGAATATTATATACCCTTGAAATCTCACATTTCTATCCATTTGAATCCAATTACACTTCTCTTGACAAATGCTAAAAAAAAAAAAAAAACTAGGGACTGGGAGTTGCATATGGTCAACAAATTGTTATGACACTTTCAGCAAACACGCAGAACAGAAGAACTTTGGCAGGAGATTGCTTAGCCTATTTTCCTGTTTGAATAAATTCACATTAAATGTTTCACCATGCATGCCCCATTCCTGATGCTCAAATATTTTCTTCATAATTCCACATAATTTCATTAGGGCTATCTATCTAAATATAAACGTCATTAAGGAGTATAGATATAGTGCTGAAATTAAATTATATTAAGTCACTCACGTAGTAGCTAGGTCATCTCCAATTAAACTAAGAAAATAATGTTATCAGGTCTTTTACAAATAAAAGGGGAGCCACTCAAAAACTTATCATCATGAGCAAGTTGAAAGCAGATAATGTTCATGACGTTGCCTCAGAATATCAATATCTACTAGCAAAATCAAGCTGACCTTTGAGACCACTGAGATGATAGAATATACCATGCACATGTTGCCACAACATTATGAAAGGCAAATTTAAAGTAGGTGAAAGAAGATTGCAGAAAACTCTCCTTTTCTACTATGTTCCATCACATGGTCGATTCATGTACGAAAATCCCTAATTGGGGGGTAAAACGCTTAAGTGCTAGAACAGGCATGAAGCTTCATTGGCTGGGAAACATGCATTTTGATTTTTGACTATTCTAACAAAGAATAATGAGTGGCTAACAAGTGCGGATTTAACTTTTATGACAAATTCCACATCAAAGATCACTTGAATATAAGAAATAACTTTGAAATAAGTAATGGACAGCATTCAAAAGAGGGAGGCCTGGCAATGAAGTAAGCACAAGGTTTATAGCATGCAACTGGCTTAAAAAAAGGAGGGGCTGAAGGAATCCCAAGACTGCAAGAAAATAGAGTAGACGTCAAGGATGATCAGCAAGGGAACGTCAACATACCCATTAGTTTAGAAACTAGTATATTAAAACCATCTAGGGTTTTAGCTGTAAGTCTCTAGGAGTTACTACACGAGACCAAATAAGGCAAGGGGGACAAAAAAGAGGATTACCTGAAGGGAATCCTCAATTAGATAATACGAATTTATTAAGCTGTCCTGTGTAGTCACACTCGATGCTGCATTCATGGAGGACAACCAATCAAATTGTACATGACCACATGATTTTCTTCTAAATATTAATTAAGACAAAACTGCATCCAATCAAGCTTTCTCAAAAGCCCATGAATGCTTAGAAAAGAAACGTGAAGGAGAAAAGAGACAGCTCATTTCCCCCATTATAATATATATCATCCAAGTCCAAACAAAGCCTATGATGAACTAAAGAAACCCCACCATCAATATTAGACACCAAAATCTCCCTTGTAATTTACGTTTCCTAGCTATATTTTAGATGACTCTTATTGTGTAATTAAATGTTAGCATGGGTCAGTTAATATTTTTTTTCTTAATTTACTATATATATAATGTTTAGGTGATGGGAAGGGGGGGTGGAGGAAACAAGAAAATAAAAGGGCACAATAAATAGGCCATGATATTAGATACTATCAATAAATACAAAGGAGTTGACAGGCCAGGTTTGAAAAGATTGACCTGCGTCTCTTTCTCCTCAAGAGAGCAAAAACTCAGATTCTCCTTGTCTCTCATCCCCATGAGAGATCAGAAAAGATGTATCCCATCTCCAATGAAACTGCACTTCTCATATGATGAATCATTGAAAGCCTACAAAAACCAAAAGAAACACCCCAAACAGAACAGAGAGAAAAAGAGAACAAAAAACAAAAGGCAACAAGTGAAAGAAGTGATTGAAGATTGATGACAGGGGGGGGGGGGGTTATATAAATATAATCCAATAATAATCTTCATGAACTTTCATGAAGCATTTTACTTGTCTAACTCTCCTGATCCTCCATCATTGCTATATAATTATAAAGAGAGAGCTTAGGTAGGCTTGAACTAGAAGTCATGAGAGTGATGGCGGTACATTGTTGGATCATGTCGACTCATTGCATGATGGTCTCTCTGGCTGCTATGGCTACTATTATGTTCATCACTCATTGGTGGATAAATAGGATTTGAAGTAGTTGCATTCACACTCCCTTCTTCACGTGAAAGAACCGAAGCTGCGGATTGGACAAGCTCAAGACACAGCCTAAGCTTGTTGGGCTCAATGTGAACTAGACCCGGGACTGCCCCCTTGAACAAGAAATCTGAGGTTAGCGTTCTAAGAATGTCAAGAGGGGTGATTCCATCGACGGTTCTAACATTAGGGTCAGCATGGTGATCAAGAAGTACTGAGACCATATCCGGTGACACCATTTCTGCTGCAATGTGAAGTGGGGTTTTCCCTGCGGGCCCTGCCGGATAGTTAACATCAGCTGCACCAAGTTCAAGCAAGGCTTTGACCACTTCTCGGCTACAGTTCTCAACAGCATAATGCAAAGCCAATGCTTCATTGAGATTGAGGCCTTCTCCCATTACCATAAGCTTAACTAGTTCAACATCAGATGAGTCTAATGCCCTTTTCATTCTTCGAATTTTTTGGTCCTCAAGATCAGCAGCTGCAGTAAGATCGTGGAGATGGTGGTGATGGTGAGGCATTAATGATCTACGAGCAATGGATGATTTGAGTCGTAGTTCTTCAATTTTGGCCACAACATCAATTGGAAGGTGTTTAGCTAGGACTTCTGGTGGAAGGCCTGATTTGGCCACAAGATGGGAGCAAGTAGTCCAAAGTTGGTGCATATCTTGCTTTCTTGAAGCTATAAGAACCTTCATCACATCGTCAATTGAGGCGTTGTCTACCATGCTAGCCAATTGCTTCTGAGGAACAGAAAACAAGGGAATAATAATTAGAGCATTGGTAAATGGATTTAGCTGCAAATGGAAAATTTTTCTTTACGATCAATTGCATTTAGTCCATCCTGTTTTGGTGTATGATGGGATGTTTCATGTAAAAATTTTGTTTATCCTGTCCATCTCTTTTTCACAATCTTATACCCAAATGGGGAAAGTGCTTGTTTGGCATAGATTTGGTGAGCATACTGTGGAAGACAAGACTGGAGATGAAGAACTAAATTTAGAAAGTCTAGGCTATATGTACAGCACGAAGATTGAAAATCTCAACTCCAGCAACCAAAAATGATACATGAAATCAAGGAAAAACACTTATCTAACATGGACAAAATGAACATTTGACTTAAATGAAAATAGTGCTATAGTGTTTGATAACTATATATCAACAGCAGAAAGAACAGAAGTTAATGAGAAGAAAAGTAGAAGAAAAGCCCACAAAAACTGTTAAGAGAAAATTGAAACAATAATTGAATTACCATCTCCAACTACAAAAGAAAATGCCAAGCGACTTAGTGCTTGAATATAAAGCACTATAAATGAGTGTGGGATCAAACTCAACTGCATCTGCTTGAGATGAACATGAAAGCTAGGTAGAAACCAATTGAAATATCACACAAGACACAACCCCTCAGCCACTTGATCATGGGATAGTAAAATTTCCCTCACAACAAAAAGAAAAGAGAAAATAAAAAACCCAACACAAAAACGCCTTCCCACTTCCCAAAAACCAAAACAAAAAAAAAAAAAAACATAAGAGTACTACTCTACACACTCATCAAGATTTTGAGAGAAAAGAGAGGAGACAAAGGGAGAAGAAGTGAAGAGAGAAAGAAAATCTTGAAATGATCATAACGAGCTGCTATATATGACTGACTACAAGGAAGAAAGACCTGAGTGAGCATTGCAAGTTGTTCAACACCAAAGTATCTAGCGGCAGCAAGAGTGTCAAGAGCAAGATCAACGGCTGAGGTGCAATGTGTATGCCAACACCCTCTCACGCCACAATTAGGCCTTGGCTCATGTTTTTGTGGCACAATAGAGACTTGTCCACTATACAAGAACTGTAACAGCAACAAGAACACTTCATACCCCACAGAGTTAACTGGTATCACATTAGACCTTGAACCTGGTGATCCAACCAGGTTTATCCTTGATCCAGATGGGTCTAACCCAGATGGTGGGTCAGGTCCACAAAAATACTTCCTGAAAAACAAACTTCTTGCTGCTAAAATACACCTGTGAGCATGAACTAACCGACCCTCTACGCTGAAAGTTACATCAGAGAAAGCTTGGCCATTGATTAGAAGATTAAGGTAGTCTAAAGACAGAGTTCTTAGAGAGTCTTCAAGAGTCATGTCTTCAAAATGAACAAATATATGGTTTTGTTTACCAGCTAGGGTTGCCTCGTCCTATCTATATATATATATATATATATATATAATTATATAATAAAGAGCAGGAAGGAAAGAAAAGAGAGTGAAGGCTGAAGGACAGTTAACAAGAGGAAGAGAAGATAAGAAGACTTCATTTTTTTTCCTGTGTTCTTGCTAAGGATGATGATGGGGTTAGTGTGTTACTGTATATTGGTGAAAGAGAAAGAAAGAGATTCTTTTCTCTCTCGGTAGAGAGAGAGGGGGGGGGGCGGCCAATATGAATGGCTATTCTGGGCGGCCGAGGTTTTAAAAAAAAGGGGTGAAAAATAAATAATAATGATGGGATTTATTAGAATTATTAATATTTAATTATTGAGAGAGATTTACTGCTTATGATATATACTTAAAATAATTATATGGACGTACGAGTACATGTAGTTTTCTGAGCAAGAACTACACGCAAATGCAAAATGATATATATATTTATTCTTATGACTTAAATAAGGGTGTTGACTATTGTAGTGATGGGACCATGTTCATTCATCTATTTTTAACATACCACTTTGTTTGTATCTGGTTGATCAGGAAGGAGCAGCAATTAGTTTAATTGTAATTAGAGACTTTTAAAATCTCTTTTAAGTATGCTTAAGTCATAATATATATATATATATATATATATATATATAAGAGTAACTTCGAGGGATTGCCTTGCTAATAAAGTAGCTATGCATTTTTTTTTTTAGAATTTGAACTTCAAATCTATTGATAAATAAAACTTTGAAGTTCAATTGATACGATATCCCTCAAAAATAAATTACCCTTATAATATAAAAAAAATAGATGTAAAAGCTCTAAACATACTTAGGAATTAATTAATATAATACATAGAGAGTGACAAGTTATCATTAGAAAAATTAAATTCTTACTTTTGTGGTCAAGATGCGATGAGGTTTCCCCCCTTTATTTTGACTGGAATCAAGGCCTTTTCTATTCCTTTTCCTTTTTATTTTCTTCTTTAATTAACAGTATAATTTGCCTTGAACCGTACTTCATTCAGAATATATATATATGACTTCGTATTTTTGGCCCTTTGTGACCAATCTCTAGATTATATAAACTCAACTTGTAAAATAAAAATATTTATCAAGAGGGAAAAAAGAAAGAAAGTAAGAAAAGAGTATGCTCGTCAGAAATACTAGCTTGTGCTATATTCTTGACGACACGAGGCCTTAGTATGTGCTCTTTCGCAGTATGATCTTGGACTGAAAATGCAGATCAAGGGCTACAAAATGTTCTCTGCACATAATGCATTTAAATAGTTTAAATTTCTCAACATATAAACAAACATGCAGATAGAAATCATTAATTTGTTGATTTTCAATTGTTAATTATTATTTATTTTTATTTATTTTGGATTATTTGATATCTTAATTTTTTATCCACAAAAGACAAAAGTTATAACTTCAAAAAGAATCTGTTCCTGTATTTTCTTAAGGGCCAACTAACACTTAATTATTATTTTTTTAATTTTTCTTGTCAAAACTCTTGGGGAAATTAACCACAGATCCCTGCAGTCTGTAGATGTTAGCAGAGACATGACAAGAATCCACTTTAATAATCTATTATCCAAAATCAATCCCAATTAGATTACATAATAGCTGATTAACTGTTCCAAATACTCACTCCTCGCCTATTTTAAGAAGTATGTCAATGAACTATTGTTGTTAATCTTCATTTAAGCATGAAGATATGGCGGTCTTGGCAGGCAAAACCCATTTCCCCGAATCTCTTGACTCGGTTAATCAAATTGAGGACCCAATTTAGCCAGCTGGGATGGTTAATACAACATTTAGTATCATAATTTCTCTTTAATTAACTACTTAAGATTTCAATACATAGCAAATCGATCTTGTTTACGAGGTGAGATTTTTTGTTACATATACTTAATTAAATTACAATATTTTTGCTACAAATTAATGACTAGGAGAGGAGTTTTACAAAAGCTAGCCCCATGAGGGCAGGAGGCAGGAGCAACAAGCAGGTACGAGCTCTAATGTATTTTATAGAAGACAAGGTGAATGAACATTAAACAAACCAAGCTAGAAAGTGAATATTAATAATGATACCTAAGAAAGGTAACCTCAAAGTTAGTAGGGAAAGGTTTGTCCTCAATTTTTATTTATTTACCAACCACATGCTCTAAACACCATCATTACATTGTCACCACCACTACTATATGGAGGTGAGTGAGAGAGTAAAATAAAAATAAAAATAAAATAAAATAAAATAAAAAAGAAGAAAATTCAACACAAGAACGTATTGGTGACAAGGACTCGTAAATAAGAAAGATGGACAAGAAATGAAAACGATAGAAAATAATTGAAGAAGTGGCATGTGCTCCTTCCTTGTAGCTAGATAGATGTAAAATGTGGACTTCAAAAACATGGAATTAAGAGGGTGTGGGGGGCTGGAAATTGGGCTCTTTGGAAACCGTGTCGGCCGGGACTTGAGGGTTCATGTTCATAAGTATTGGGACTAGTGCCCAACATAATCAATTTTAATTAATAATATTTTGAAGGGGCAGGGGCCCGACCTCCTGCACGTGAGACAAGACCCGGCACGTGCACAGGCACGAAGAGGGCTTGTCTTGTATACTATTTGTTCTTTCGTGTATGTGTTCTTGTTCGGCAGTATAATAATGGTTTTTTTTTAAATACTTTTTATTTTAAAATATGATGAGATTATATTTTTGTTATTTATTTAAAATCGATGTATTAAAATGATTTGAAAATCATGAAGGAAATTAAGAAAACAATCATTAATCTAATATATTTTTTTAATATCAAATTAATGTATTATTAAAACAAGTAAAAAATACAGTTGGAAACGCAGTGTAAAAGAAACTCTTTAATAATGATTAATGACTCGGTGTTGTGCGGTAGGCAAGAGAAAGCAAAGGGGAGAAAAGTAGAAGAAGGTAGCTGTTGTTTTGCCCCCTTTTGTTTTGCTTTGATATTATTATTATTATTAATAAAAATTCGAAAAGGAAAATAAATAAAAATAAAAATAATTATTATTGAGCAACAAAATCATATTGATTGACAACACATCCACTGACTGTCTTATGATTTCAAGACCCTCGATTTGACGTTTGACTTGTCTTTTCACTCCTCACCTTTTCCTTTTATTCTCTCTCTCTCTCTCTCTACCTTCCATGACAAGAGTTTATTTACATTACACAACCTCTGTCCAAAGACCATCTTCACACTTTCTGTAGCTCAGTACTCTTAGTTAGGTAGCCATTAGCTGCCCACCATGCCCCAGGCACAACTGATCAAGTGCGTGTCTGGTAGTCTACACTAAATTCTTCTTTTTTTATTATTTTTTTAATATATTAATATATAAAATGAATGAAAAACATTAAAAAGCACATTAATTTAGTATATTTTTATACAAATATACTCTTAAAAATCATCTCAAAATGAAAATCATCGCATTCCAACAAGTTCTGTTATTAAAATTATATTTGTTTTGGTGTTCATAAAATACTTTCAAGATTTTTTTTTATTTTTTTTTTCACTCCATCTCGAGTCCAATGGATGGATGTGTCCTTCTCGTTTAATTTCTTTTCTCTGTTTTATGAATTATTTTCATCATATCAAAGATTATAACTTCAGTGATGTATTTCTTGTCCATTGGTTAATTGTGGCATTTATTGGCATCATTAAATATATATTAGCATAATATTTGAAGTATATTTTTTTTAATGCAAGTTGCGTTGCTAACATTAATCCAGCAATATGATATTGGTGTGGATTTAGTAGTTCTTGAAACTTTTTATATTAACATTAACGTGGAAAAAAATATTTCCAATTAAACATCTCTAGTTAATGCAGCGAAATTATTTTTTATGAAATAAAAATTACCTTTTAACTTAACAAAGAACCCTAAATATAAAATAAAGATTATTTTAAGGCCTTACTTATCAGATATATATAAATAATAATAAAAAATATTTCTTAAATATTTCAAAAGGTCAAATTTATAATTTTATCAAGAACTTTATTTACCTTAATTAAGCGGCTCCTATCTTAACTCACCATACTTTTAATTTATCACGGAAGAAAACTCTCACTCAAACATAATCTTTACAATTAGGGTTAATCAAATTTAAAATTATTATTTTTCTCAACGGGGGATTCAAAAGGTTTTCAGCTGTGTTATGAGACTAGCTTGACGAGAGCTAAGCAAGTAAAAAAAAAATTGAAGTTGGTCCACTAACCGACGTTAACGCCAACCTAGTTTAAAGCCGAATCGGCCTATAGATCGGATCTAATTTTTTTTTATCAGAGTGTAAGGTGAGCCTAACCAACCCACCTTCCAATCGGTGTTCAAACCTAAGTTAATGGCTGTGGTGACGAGGGCAACACAAGTTATTAAATCCTGCCTTGTTGTTTGCTTTCACTTTTTTATTATTATTAATAATGGTTTTTCTTTATGAATTGGATTGCATAGCTATCTGGCCAATAGCTTGCATGGCTTGCCCAAATTATGTGGTCGGACCGAATTACAGAACACTGGTTCCCCTTTTATTAAAATATTAGAGGTAATAATCATGAATATTCCATCGAAATATTGCCTTAAAGGGATAGCGGCATTCTTAAGTGAAAGAACAATATTCTAGGATGCCGCATTAGGAAAGAATATTAAGATCAAATTAATGCTTTAATTCACTCTTATCTCCAAGGCGCAAAACAATAGTTTCATTAATATTATATAACCAAGTTGGTGCCATATAGTGTGAAATCTCTCTCAAGTGTATGGTCCCCTTCTGCTTCTTTTGGCCTTGAGAATTTATTTTTATATGAATAAATGAAGTTATTTGTTCATCACTTTCATTATTTTTTTTAATTTTTTAATTAGATTTAGACATTCGTGACCCAGAAATGCATTATTAACTACACACAGGGTGCGTTGATTCACGTCTTCTATAGGCACTTTCAAGCTGCTGCAAAACTGTCCCTGCCCATTCATAAAGGAGATTTCAATTCGGTCCTTTTTGTTTGTTGAGGAGTCCTTTCAACCCCTCTTTTACACTTTTTCTTCTTTATTTATTCCCTCACCTTTTCCCATTTCCCTAGCATTAAATAAATCAAGAAAACAAGGCCGATCGAGTCTATTTCTTTGGGTTAATTTTCATTTTAAATTCATGCACTCTCGTGTATTGATGTAACCCCAACAATTGACATAAACACACAGATTTAAGTAGCGGTATGGCTAATGAAATTGCTTGTTTTGTTTTCAAGTGGACGTCCTATCGAATTAAACTTGTATTAATTCAGGTTCAAGTCTTAGGAATGATGGAACGATGATAAATTAATTGAATGGCAATTTCTTATTGTGTAGCTAAATACCCAACGAAAAAAAAAAATGCTAGTCTTAGTTTTAGTTTCATGATGTGTTTATTATTGGACTTCCGTTGTGTTTGAATTTTTTTTTCAAAAAAAATGTTTAAATTAAAATAAAAAAACATCAAATCTAATTTTGGATAATTATCAAGCTTAAATTACCTTCTCCCATGGCCATCTATACCTGGAAAAAAAAATTAATGGTGTATAACGAGTAATTACTAGTGGTATTCTAATAATTATTCATAGGAATCTACTTTGAAGAAAGATACACATACAAGTATAAGAGATAATAAAATTCATGACGCATCAAAAAGTAATAAAAATATATTCATCTAAGAATTTCTTTAATTTCTCCTTGTTTGTATATCTTTTTTTAATTAGAGTAGAACTCAGTGAGTAACTATCAGTAAGGATAGTAAAAAAATTGGTTCATCAGTAATATTTATCTAACCCAACATGACCTATCAAAGTCAAATAATGTAGATATTATAGATAATATTGGGTCAAAAAATCTAAGAAATGAATATCATAGGTTAGGTGACAGATAAAGATTTTTGAAACTCGATCAACTCAACCCAACTTATATACCCCATAACAACCAACGTGATTTGTTGTTATATATTATGTCCTTTTTTTTCAATTGATTATTTCATTTTAGTCGATTGGTATATTTAATCTAAATTATTTGTTACAAATTATAACAAGTTTTATGCTAATTTATTAAGCCCAAATCTTAGTTCTAATTAAGTCAAACACATGAAAATTAAAAATATAAACCCAACTCGTGAATATCTATAATATTCATAAGAAATTTATCCCAACATGATATATCCAACATGCTTAGGTTCAAGATAAACTGAATGGGTCGGGTTTATAATTTTATAAAATATTAGAAGTTGAGTTAGATACAATTATGAATCCAAACTCGACCCAACTATATCCATGAGCACCTTTAATTAATAGAATGCCACTAATTACTCCTTGTGCCCAATAAAATTTCCCAACTATACCTTACATAGACATGAATCCGTGTTATATTATCTTCCAAACTCTATAATGACCATTTAAATTTATATTGGCTCAAATTAAGAAGAAATGGTTAAGAGTTCTTTATATTGAATTTCTTGAAATACATGAACATAATGGAAACAATATTATAAAATTTCTTAAGAATCCCATAAATCTCATTAGACAACATAAGATTACTAAAAGTTTGTATGAAAATTATCTAAAGATCAATTCTTTCTTCTAGGGTTTGATCAACTCTTTAAGGTTGAATTGTCGTAAACCATAAACTATCTAATTGTCTAACCTCTAACAACAATCCACATGTTTTTATCTAATTAGAGATCTCTTAAAGCTTTTTAAGTGAGAGAAAGATTGTTATGTCTTTACTTCTAACGCTTTTTTGTTTTCTCTATGGTTCTTATTTCTTTATATTGAACTCATCTCGAAATAAATATAAGGCATAAGATTATATTTATAGAAAAAATTTAATATTCTTATTAATGATAAAATATCATTTTGTCCTCTATAGAAAATCACATATTTTATTTCAAGATAATTATTATAAAATTTATACAATAAAGTTTTTACTTGATTTTTGTAAGTTTAGAATTGTAATCCCTTTTTAAAAAAGTTTTGATTTGAATATTTAAGCATGAAGTGTGTATGCTCTATCATATCATGTTTTCTCTTGACACTTTTGTCACACCCGGACATTACGGCGACATTTTAAAAATTTAATCTCAATGGAAAAAGAACAGATATGTGATTCTCATTAATATCTAGTCTTAATAGAGAATTGACTAAGAATATTAGGAATAATGCTTTGATGCTATAAAAATCCTCATAATTATAACCACTTTATAATTTTCTTTATGAAATGTTGTTGTACCAAGAACTTTATTCTTACTCTATTAATCAAACTTAAATGAATATTAAAGATAAAGGATGTCTTTATAAATTAAAATATATTTTTTACATGAATAAAGTCAATGTCACATGTAATTACTTGATTGGTTACAAAGACATATACACTAAAAATCTCCTATTTGAATCGAAGTTAATCATTCAAGTATTTAATATTATATCGCTCCATATGACAATTATTCTTTTATTGGAACAATGTCTTAGGGAGAGGAACTGCAAGATTCTCTTTCATAGCTACAAGTTCTATTTTCATATTTTTTTTGTTTTTATAATTTTTCTAATTAGATGGTATCATCTAAGCACATGTTTGGATTGTTGATGAGATCTTAGTTTCTTTAATTGTGCAATGACTATTATAATTACAATACATGGCTACTAGACTAATAATGTTAGGAAAATTCTCTTATCAATCCACAAATAACATTTGAATCCCTCTGAAAATACAATTTTACTCTCTATAGCAAAGCAATTGTTAAGAGTAATGAATGACAAAATGATTATTATATTATTTGAATCTGCATGATTCTCCTTACGTGCTACAGTAATTAAAACCCTAAGCTTTTTTAATTTTTTTTTAATAGTTTTTGAATTTAAAACAAACAACAAAAATAAAATATGTTATTTGTTCGTGTTCCATGAATCTTTTTAATTAAATGTGGTTAAAATTAAATGAGAACTAATTTAGGTAGCTTTTTGTACCCGAATAACAAAAAATTAAGAAAATGTTTGCAACAAGAGTTCATCGTCCAAGTAAAAAGCCAAAACTGCCGGTTGAGATTAGCTTGTTTGTTTAGGTATTTTGTCCTTTTAGCTATTGATCGATGCAAGCCTTTTAAGCATCTCGCAGAGAGGTGGGGTTTTAGTTATTTCCATATCAACAGAGAAATCCATAACGTTTTACTTGGAGTTCAGGGATCAGTAGCCAAGAATGGAAGCCAGTCTCTATACGTCCATGGTAACATTAATTTGATATGGCCTTGCCATGAATATTGGAGCAATTTTTTCGTAACTCTTAAGCAAACTTGATTTTCTTTCCTCTTTTTTCCAAATAATAATCAGTTTGTGCGTGTGATAATCACATATTTGTTTCTTTTTATACTAACTTTAACACATGTTTTTTAGAGAGAGTTTTTTATATTAACTTTACTGAATCATCAATTGAGTAATGGCCTAAAATAAATTATTAGATTTCTCCAAAACGAATAATTATAGCTCTTATCGAATTGGATGTTTCAAACACCTAGTAATTAATAGATGTCTCGTCGTTATTTTCAAAGACAAGGAAGAAGATATATTCAAACCCCAAGGAGGCACTCAAGTTCTCCGTAGGGACTACCGTTCATCAGACACTCTAGCCATATAGGGATAGGGTCTTTTAAGATCACGAAACCCTTTTAGAGTTTAATTAGGCATCCCCACTCCTCAATTGAAGTCACCATTGCGGGCTCGATACATTTAACCTTCGTTTTCAAATTGGAAAAACCATAGCTGTTCCACATGTGTATCTCATATATGATACACATACACCCAGGATTCAATAAAATGGCATTGCTTCATCACTTTGAAAGTTCACCTTACTGACTAAATACAGTCAAGAGAAGAGGACAATTGAGCTGAATTATTAGTTACTTATTAGAACAGTATATTTCTTTCCAAACGGCACAAGTCAGTCGAGACCCTGAAGAGATTTGAAAAAACCAAGTTTGCTGAGATGAACTTGATGATGATATCGCCAATCATTTATCAAAGACTCAGCTAACAAGAATTGACCAGTCATCTCCCTGAAGGTTTTTCCAAATAGAAACAGCTATACATGTCCATTTCAGTCTTGTCTATTCGCAGGGTCTTTCGATCTTGAGAGTCAAAGAGTCCAGGGTGGACAGATATTCAAAGTTTTATCTGATCACTCCAAGGCTTTGAAGAAGAAAAAATTGCTAGGATTGTTATGAAGATACGTCCTCCATATGCGAGATAGATTTGGTGAATGGTACTCCACCTAAGTTATGTCTAATATTGAATGGTTACAAATGATAGGAACAATTTTGACTTTGGACTTGGGGATTCTTAGGTGGAACCCACTTGAATTTAGTAAGGTTGTCCTATGTATCTTATAAAATCTCGATGTCTAGTAAGTTGGTATTAACATGGACAATTTTCCATGTAAGGGAAGTGATTGCGGATTTGTATATGAGGAGTTTTGTGGAGGACGTAGGGTCAAAATTCCACGATTAGTTTTGCCATTTGTAGTGGTGGATTATTTGGAGTCAGCTCAGAAACAAAAGCTACCCAATTCTCCCATCCATCAAGGGAATCCTTTAATATTGTGCACGCTCCACCAATTAAGGCTCTGAAGCGATATCTCTTAAAGACTCAGGAACCCTCTCTTCGTTGTCCATCAATCTCTTAGGGTTTTGGTGGCGAGGGCAACATCATGTTTTTATCAATGGAAGGTCGGCCAGTTTTTGACTTGGTGAAATGATAGACCCTAAAGGTGACAAACACTAAGTTAACTAATAAAGCTTTTGACCATATGTGGTTTGCCACCTGTACTATTTCGAAAGATTTGCTATATTTCCACATGGTCTTGACGTTACATCATTAGCCATTGACATCTATGATTAACCCGTTTGACCACTGTTGAATGAATGAGAGAGATCATCTGAAAATGCTAGCCAACTTAGTGAGAATTTTTTTCAAGCAATCATGTTAGCAATTTAGCGTGTTGAAGAATTCTTGCATGCCACAAGCCTACCAACCTGTTTTTTTTTTTTTTTTAAAGGGAAATATGATAAAGAAGATCTACGTTTCTTATGAATGTGTGTGGGTGTGGCGCTGCTTAATTAATGTATGTGAAGCTTGCATACCCCCACTTTCATGGAATCAGTAACTTAATTCAATGATTTAGTATTACATAATTCATTCATCATTCACTTATGATGAACTTGAGAGAGAGAAAAAAGAGACAAAGATTCGTCCTCAATTGAGGACACATATATAATTAACCATGTAAAACATTCATGTGGCTTAAAAAATAAACATCCATGGAGAAGAAGACAAACATGTTTATATTTTGATCCAACGAGAGCCCGATTTGAAGTCACTAATGATGTTGTCCTACTTATTAAGAGGATATATAATTCACTCAATCTGTTCAGTTTAGTTTCGTTTGTGCTCTACAAAATTGCTAGAGGAGACTATAATCAATGTTTAGAGAATTGTATATATTTTGGGATTTTACTTAATAATTTAAGATTTTATGTTAAAATAATATTTTAATATAATATCATAATGTTATTGACCAAGCAATCATAAGTTCAAAACTTATCATTTTTATTCTATTTAATAAATATAAAATGATATGAGTTTATGAAAACAAAAATCCCAATAGTTTTTACTTAGAGAGTGAGTGTGTAATTTTTTGTGCCTTAAAGCCAATGAAATTTGTTGGATACATGTAAGACCGTCAAATCCATGGAATTTGTTTTCCTAGTTGATTTGTTGGTACTTTTCATTAATATTAATTTTCATCTTTGTGATAATTAATTTCTATTTTGTGCATGAGAATGATGATAATGATGATTTAATTAAACTTAAAATTTCAAGCGAAAATTTAAAATCTTTAACCATTGAGATATTCTCGCGAACAAAGAATAAATTGATATTAATTTCAATCTCTAATTCAGAACAACTAAAAACAATATTTCTTACTCTCGATGTGTTTTACAATTAATGATCATATGTGGGATACTTTTTTTTTTATTTATTAATTTAATATCATGCCTTGATTAAACCAGGGTGTAATTTGACAGAAGATTCGGTGACCTGATCGTAATTCTAACCTTAACATGTAATTGGTTAACAGAGAACTCGTCTAAAAACTCGCAAATGACCTGTAAATCTTCCATGCTTCTCTCTGTTCTTTCTTTCTTTTTCTTGGTAGACGTACAGCAGATGTTATAATTTTGTGACTTTGATTAAAGCAAAGAGTGCACACAGTGACACTTGGATTCATGAACATGGTGAAAGGATGAGGTTATTCTTTTAAGGGGATAGAGTATAAAAAGTTAGACCGAACCACGGAAAAAAATACCACTCCAGCTGATTTCGGGGCAAAAGTAATTAGTGTGTTTAATTAATATTGATGTAATTGAAAGTTTTTTTTTTTAAAAAAATTATTTTTGGGTTGAAGAAACAATAAATGGATTTTTTGTTTAATTTATATTTTCCTTGATTTTGAGATTCTAAGATAATAACCATTAAAAAACATTACGTTAATGATTATTCGAAATTCAAAGTAACTTGTAACTACATCACCACTACATCACGGAACACTTATTAAAGCATATATTAATGTGTACATTGTTTGAAGGAATAACGTTTCTCCATGAAAGGGACTCAACGGCAAAAGCACATAGTGAAAAAGCATATTTAACAAATCTTCAATGTTCAGAAAAATAAAAATCATATTCACAATTCTTTAAAATATTTCTTATTTAATTATAGGTCTTTTATGGCATTGTTTGGGAACGTTGTTTGCACCACATTCTCAAAAAATTCATTTTTTTCTAAAAGATAATTTTTTTTATATGTTTTGAATCATTTTAATATGTTAATCTCAAAAATAATTTTTAAAAATAAAAAAAATATCATTTTGATACATTTCGGCACGAAAAACATTTTGAAAAGTAACCGCAACCACACTCTCAAACATGTTTTAATGAGTCGTAATGTGTTTGTGATACTTTTTCAAAATATTTTTTATTTAAAACTATTTAAAAATAATTTTTTTAGATTTTTTTATTTTTAACATTTAAATATTAAAATCATCAAAAAAATATTAATTTAATATTTTTTAAAGTCAAACATAATTTTTAAAAATAGTTTCAAACGCAAAATTTGGATGCCTCAATGAGAGATATGATACAAAAATACATGATTAAATTTTATGAGTAGATATTTATTTTGGACAGACAATAATAATAGAATCTATATATATTTTTAAAACGAACGAATAGATCATCGTAGTACCAATTTGAAGCTGATTTTTTTCCTTTCATGAAGAAGGGTGTTTTTTTTTTTCGACAATAAAAAAAATGTCTTCCAAGTATTTTATGCATTAATCGAGATCAATTCTTTTTTTTTTAATGATTTTAAATATCAATGAACTTTATTTTCAATCAATATTCTGATTTATTTGTAGGACCCGCATCGAATTCTCCCACCTGCTTGGTTGACTATCTATAATTCGGTGTCGGCCAATGCAATTATTATAAACACGAAGAAGGTTTTTTTTTTTTTTCGGCATTGAGTTTAATTGTTTTTGGTTGAAAATTAAATTTTTAATATTTATAAATTGTTGTGCTGTGATAATATCAAAAAAAAAAAATTTTTTAAAAATATATTATATTAAAATAATTCAAATAAAAAACACTTTAAAAAACAACCTTTAATATACTAACAACAATCAAGTAAATTTTGATCATCTACCTCATAGGTTGAGCCTTATTTGCACTACAGTACTGGTCATGTTTTTCTCTCATGAAAAAAGTTCACAGGGTCTAATTAGGGGCATTTGTGCTCGTTTTCGTATTCCTCGTGTCAAGACCATGCACACGCCGGGGAGGGCAACACGTCCAGATATTCAAGCTCACATTGACTCCAGCGCGCAGGCCTAGTATCGATAAAGTTTGGATACTGCAGTCTGTTGTGTTGCTGCTGGTTTAAGCTGCAGGATGTAGTCCTGATCGCTTTTTCCCTCTTCTTAATTATGTACCAAAAAAGATAATGAAGGGTCTAGTCTCATCATTATTAATAAATTGAATATGAAAATACGTAATAATGAGATATGAAATAGTTACGTATCTTTTGTGGCCATGATGTAAGAGTATATATATTTATTTAATTCCCATGAAAAGAACAAAAAACTAAAGCATAGTTTCCAATTGGCAAACTCTTGTATTTCAACCGATTAATAAAACTCTTGTATTTCATTTAAAAAAAAAAAAAGCATAATAGTGGTGTTTAAATCTTTTGAGTGACCTTGCAGGCATTTGGGAGACCACCTCCCACTTATATTAAAGCTCGGAAGGGATCCTAGCAAACCCACTTTCTTATACCCCTTTGACTTCCACCAGCTAGGACAACCATACCATCATGGCATGGGAAGAACACTTATTTGAGTGGGAGTGAATTTGTGGCTTTCCCTTATCTCATAAACCCCTGTTTGGGTCCCATCTGTTCTTGATCGATGGCTCGCTTCCTACCCATACTCAGCTTATTTTGTAACATAATCTTTGTTTGCAAGCAACGCAAGAGCTGCATTATACAATTAGTGGTTTGTTTGGGAGTTTTCTGAAGGGATCTCTTTGAGCCACCAACTCCATGAAGACCGAGACATGAAATGGTTAATTTTAGATGCAAAGAACCCTGTAAAGGTCCCACCAAAACAGGTTCATTAGTAAAAACTTGTAAAGGATTCTCTTGCCAATGCTCATGTTTCTACTTAGCCCAATACATGTAGCAGTGTTTGTTGAAGATGCCAGATTAAAGTGTGAGAAAACTGTACACTTTACAAGAGATTTGGCTCAACATGTACTCAAATCTATATTAAAAACTTGTTTGTAAAGGCTGTCTCCAACTTCTAAAAAGCATAGCTTTCAAACCCTTGCTTTTGCACCAATGAGTTGAGTTAGATTTTGTATCAGACTCCCATTAATTACAGTAACTTTCAGTTAAGGGTAGACATCAATCTGGACCTTTCAAGGCAAGATCAACTTTTGAATATATTATGTAATCAATTGATTTTTTTTATGCATATATAAATTGCCTATATTTGAAGGGAAAGAAGAAGAAGATGATGAAAAGAGTCGGACAAGTATAGAGGCATGCATAAATTATTCATAATTGTTAAAAGAAATGTAATCTTCGATTTTCAAGTTTTTTTCTTTAAAATACCTAAAAGGTTAGCAAATAACCAGCTGCAGATGTGTATATACATGGAATAATGTGAATGATAGCGTGACCATATGAGCTCCAAATCTGTATTTTTTTTTTCCTGTTAATTTCTGCTTTAAGAGCAGTAAAAATGGGACGAAAACATGTATAAACTTGGAGAGTTGGCTTAATTAGCTAGTGGAAATATTCTCAATATTCCTAGTCAGTTATGGTTCGATTTTAAATCCAAGCTATGTCTCCTTCTTTCTTTCTTTTTTGGATTAATGTGAAGCAAAAATTATTTTAAAAATCCAACTCATAAAGATGTGTGTTTTTGGTATGAATGATCATCTATTCACACCCTTTGGTCATTTATGTGTCGTTGAGAATTTGGATGCCAACGTTTTGAATTACTTCCCCGTTATTCACTATTTGTGCAGGGCTACCGTAGTCTGAGCATCAAAAAAGGCTATTAAACTCATAAAAACGATGTTAAGGACCTCTAGCTGGTTCATTATGGAGGAGCTTGTTCAAACGCTCGGGAAACAAAGCCAGAGCACAAGCTTCCAATTTACACGGTATCACTGAATGGGCCAGGCTTGCACAGAAATAAAAAATAAAAAAACAATGGAAGAAAGAAAAGTGAAAACCGTAAGGAGAAAAAATATACAATACGATGAGCAATTAATAATCTCTAGTCAAATTTATTTTTTTTTTTAAATTCACAGTCTTTTTAAAATGGAATTGAGGAATTAAATATATATGATTTTGATTCATGGTGAGGTTATATATGCATAGATTGGCTTTGCATAATTAAATATTGTCTGGTATTTACATTTTCGAAACAATTTTTTAGTAATTTTGTTTTCACTTGTATTTTTCACGAATTTAGGCAGGCATGGTAAATAAGATAATTTAGGGTTGTGAACAGTATTCCAAGTCTGCAAGCCTACGGATCAGGAAAAATATACTTGAAGAGTATTAGTCTCATACGAGGTACATTAATATTTAATTCCTTTTAGGAATCTACCCAAATTTTAGTGGTAGAAAAATTAATAAAACCAAGACAAAGGAATATTGGGTCATAATATCAAGGTAGTATTATTTTGAGAAAGAAAGGATAAAGACAACATGTTTTTTATATATTTTTTTGTTTTATAAACACAAAAATTTACTCTATAATTTTTTTTTAAACATATTTATTTTATGTTTCTATTTTTATCTCCTCTGAGTCTATTTTTTTTTATTATGTGATATTAACCAAATATAATATCTATTATATATTACATATTTTTATTACGATAATAACAGCACATGATGCAAAAATAGATCGCCAACAACCACTTTATTTTTAATTTTATGATATGAAATCTAGATTTTAGTCATCTTTTCGCAAGTAATTAATAACATTACTGCTTCATTTATATAAAAATATTAAATACACTTAGACACATAAGTATTTATGTAGTTGCACACAGTGCATGTATTTAAAGACAAATATGTACAATGATGTGATGCATGAGGTTCGTTGATTCCAAATGATTTGACAAGACAAGAGGTGCATGTGAGAAGATGCTGATGTAGACAAACGACCTGACCTCTCAACACAGCCCGTCCTAACAGGCAGCAGGCAGCAGGCAGCAGCAGCAGCAGCAAGGCTGCCTCCAAGCAACAGCAAGCAGCAGCAGCAGCAGCAGCAGCAGGAGGAGGCACACTCCTAGCTCTATCTAGAGATCCACTTTTTACCCCCAAAAAAACGGCTAAGAAACCGTACTACTACACAGCGTAGAAACGGTCCCCATAACCCTTTAAACACCCTTTAACTTATGACACATGTCAAGAAGCCATGATCACCCTCTGATCTATACAGTTACTATAGCCACAGACATTAATTAGTACTAGTTTTTCTTTCTTTCTTTTCAAGGTTTCGCAGATTTTTGTGTGTTTATGTGTTTCGAGAGGCGCTGACTCCCACGTGCAAAACTGTCACAACCTGCCATAAACAGTATATTGCTACTCTTGTAGGACTCTACATGAGAGAGGAAGGGTGAGAGAGAGAGAGAGATCTCACGTCTCTTCTATCTTTCTTTCAAGTCTCTCTCATTCCTTTTGCCTGATTGTCATTGATCCATCTTCTCTTCGAGGGCTGTAAATCTTGTGTCTTTAAAGGATCCACAGTGGTAACTTCAGTTAAGGGTCTGTGACCAGTAGGTAATGGTGTCAGAGTGATCGGAATGTGTAAACCGGATAAACTTCAGGGCTATTCTCGTCATTTACTTTCTGTTTTATTGAATTGAATAATGTTCTTAAACCAGGGCGCCTCAGTTTCCCGATCTGAGCTTGAATATTGTACCTTAGCATTGCACCAAACATTAGTTCTTAATCCCAATTTTGATCGCTAGTCACAAAGGGTTAATCGATCCATTGATAGAAGTTCCATTGACAGGGAAGGTCGCACAATAATTCATTTAATTTGATTGGGAAATGGTGGGACTTATAAGCCAAGACCCAACACTTCTGTTGATTTTCCATAATGTGTAGTGATATAAGAAATAGAAAAATCCAGATCCTTTTTGCCCCAGCCAATTTTAGAAAATTTCTTCCCAAGTCATAATTGTGTCTCCCATTCAAACACTTCTGGCCTTTTTAATGTCAATGATTAAGTGAGAATTGCAAGGGATCAGAATTTTTAATCAACTTTTTTTTTTTTTTACACTTTTATTATTTAATTTGGATATCTGGAAAGCCCAACTAATTTTTGGCCACTGAGAAACCCACTTTAGAGTCATGCACTATCAGAAATAAAAAATAATTCTCAAGCAAGTCAAAGAAAAGGTTATTTTTTTAACACAAAGTTTATAAAATTATGTTTTAAACTATCACAACTAAGACTTATTATTTTTTTAAAAATAGTTTAGGGTATATTTGATGGCGGTCGTATGTTCTCTTATAATCATGTCTAGAAATCAAAACGAAGGTGGGAAAAACTTTGGAGTGTAACATTTTACCTTCGAGAAATGTTTGATACGGAGGAATTTGAGCTTACAAAGATTCGGAACTTGAGATTCCAAGCAACCCGATGTTTTCTTAATTATATCAAATTAATGCCCCCTAGTTATTTATTTTCAACTTAAATTCATTTCATGTGGAGCTAATTTGTGTGCAAATGCAGATTTAATGAAGACGAGTCTGAATAATTAATATGGTAGTTTTGAATAGTCAATTGCTAATTTATCATTAATGAATTATGGCATAGAGGTTAACATACTTATTTATGAACCATCGGAGTAGAGATAAGCCCAAGAAAAGGCTTGTTTGTGCTGGATAAACAACCGGACAAAAAAGCTCATAATTTTTTGTTTGATTATTAGTTTGGATTAAGACTTTACCAAATAATTTTACAGAGTTAGATCTATAAAGGAATTAACTTGTTGTAACTAGCCGATTTCAAAAGACACTCAAATCATGTCTAAAATATGTTGTTTGAGTTATTTTTTATTTTTTGATTTTTAGCTTAATTTTAAATTTTATATTGTTCTTCTTATTTTATTTTTTCACTATCCTTGATGGTTGGAATCTGAACTGGCAAATGACATATTATCTTCATTTTGTCTAAGAAGAGGTGGTTGATATGTTATCCGTTTTTTATATATATAAAAAAATAAACAAGGTTAGATGCGTGAACTAGCCTACAAATCCACGCACATGTTTCTTCTATTTGGGCCAGGTGCTAAGCTAACCCTTTTATTGCTTTCTTGTTTTTTTATTTGGCAATCTAAAAAACATTATTTGTCATGATAATTCACTTACCCTTAAATATTGACATGGTTCTTAAATAATTTTATATATCTTTATTAGAATGCTTATACTTGTTTTTTTCAATTATTATATACATAATAATAATAAAAAAAATTGCTCATGAATATTCTTTTTTTTATTTTATTTTTTAAATAGATTTTTGACATGATTTTATCATATATTTTTTAGCTTTCATTCACATACACAATATGAACATATTATTTTAGTATATATTTACTTGCCTTGACAATCATGAAATGTTTTTTTGTTTTTGTTAAATAGTGATTCAAGTAATAAAAATGTTGTAAAATAATCAAGACATACATTAATAATGGAATTGAATTTATATTTGATAAATATATATTTTCTACTTATTTCAAATTGCTTTAATTTTTAACAAATTTTTATTTAAATTATCGCTATCAATTGTGATCCTAATTATATGGTTGTTTTTAAGAAGCTTAAAGTTTTTTTATGATGATATTATTGGGTTTTTGTTTTTTGAATAATTATGTATCATAATGTGCAGAGTTTTTTTATAATAGTTCTCTGATAATATTGAACGAGAAAAGATATATGTATTTATTCTAATCATTTTTGTTTTTTTATCAAATTAAAAATCCATAAAAAAATATGTATTTTTATTAAAAATAATATAGGAAACTTTTTTTTCAATGAAGTTTAAATTATTTATGTTATAAAAAAAAATAATTGAGGAGTTCCTCGCAACATAAAATTAGATATCTTAATATGCATTTTTATTCTACCTTCTTGATTTATATCTTTTTGGAATAAAAAAATTTGTTATTATTTATTTTTATATATAATTTTTAATTTATTTTATTAAACACTACAAGTCAATTTGCAGGTAAATTTTTTTTAGTTGTAGAAAAAGTGTTAACAGCACACTCACCTTTTTTTCACATTGAAAAAAGATTTTGCTCCACCCGCATATGATCGATAACACGGTAATCAAACTAGTTTTTACTATAAAGCATGATTCAAGGAATCAAATAAAAATTAAATTAAAGCCCAATTTTAACATATTGGAACAATTGAGTTTTTTTAATAGCCTCTTTACCTATACCAATTTTGCAGTCTATATTCCTTGCAATGTAAACTATATGTTATAAAATAATACTAGACAAACAAAAGAGACTGTTGTGCCATGTTTGATTCCTTTGCTGCCACACATGAGATATATATAGACAAGCACAGTATGAAATTCTTAGCAGCACAGACAGAGGTTTTCCTCTGCTGGTATCGTTTTGCCTAAGTAAATTCTTGCTCCCAACCTTCTACGTACATGTCTCCCTATGTTGCACTTCTATAGTACGTATCCATCCAGATTGTTTACACAAAACGTATTTTAGTTTAGCACTTGAAGAAATTAACTCCTTGAAATTCTATTAGAGAGATAATGCAAGTGATCTTATTGTAGTATGTTCACAAAGGAGAGGAACAACGAGAACATTATGCAAGAAAAAAGCACAAGCCATCCAATTAATGAAAGTAGCCATCAATGGATCCCACATTAATTTTGTAATATTCTATTTTTTTAATAATTTATTCTTGTTGCCTTCTCTTACCAATTGCATTTCTCTTATTGAATTATATATTGTCATGAATAATTAAGACATACACACGTGTATGAGTATTAATTTATAAAACTATATATACTAGTCTTTTGTTCCATTTTGGTTGTCTATAATTTGATTTCTAACTATATAACAAAATTAACCATCATTTATTATTTCATTTATTTTATGGTAGAGGGTCATATAAATTATATTTTAAGACTTTACCTAACAAATTTAAATCTTTTAATTAAGATAATTCATTGATATAATATCAGGGTTTTGATTACCAATCAAATAATTATAAATTCATAATATTAATTATATTATGTTACTTTAAATTTTTTAATATTGTTATAAAAAAAGCATCTCACTTGTTCTTGTAAGGTGTTATATTTTATTTACCAATGTAAAATTAATTAAGAACACTATTGAAAAATCATATATATTTTGATGTGTTTTATTTAGAAAGTAAGCAAATATATATCACGAGACGTCTGTAAAGAGAAAACATAGAGAAACAAACTGGGACACAAAAATATTAATGATCATGTGCGTGTATTAATTATTAATTAGTGCAACTATATAGAAATAATTAAGAACCTGTGCACGCCTCCTCTCCCAAACTTTAGGCAGCACGGTTAAGATTATAATTCTACCTTTGCTTTTACAAAGCACAAAGTGCTTTTTTTATGCCTTTAAATGGAAATCATGTCATTTGCTTTTGGTGTTAAAGCAGACACAAGACAGAAGATTGACAAAATTAGCAAGTGGAAGACGGGCACATATGTTTAAGAGTTTGCAGGAAGCTTTTGAAACATTGTGCTCTGTGTCCTAATTAAGTGAATATCAATGACATGAAATCTTCTAGGACCCAAACGACGAAAACAAATAGGAAACTATATATTCTACAGAGGGAGAGGGCTTCAAACTGTATCGCACTGGTGCTTTTAAGGTTTAGAACTATAGCATATATGAATTATCGCATATCTTTTCACCTTTATATGTACAATGATGCCATCGAATTTAAGCTAATAATACCAAATAATTCTGTTAATATTAGTGTAAAGATGCCTTTTTTTCCTACAGTCCCTCTGGTTTAAATTGCCATGGCCATTGATTTGAAAATGTCTTTTCATAACAATGTCCATTGGAGATGATCACACGTACGTATGGAGCTTAACTAGTAATTAAGAGTCATTAATTAAATCTAGATTATGAATATAAAACTAACAGTCCAATCTATCTTGAATAAGTTCGTCAACATCCAACCGTGGCAGTGGGCCTTACAAGTACCAAAATATTACACAATTAGTAGCAAATCAAAAGGCAAGGAACAAAAAGTAGCAATTGTTTTGGCTCTCATGATGTACCGAGTAATTATCACTAGCTTCTTTAAAATTATCTCCTTGCAATGCCTGACTCGTCGATGAGTAGATTTTGCACCTTTAAAGTGGATTAAGAGGAAATTAGACAGACCCCACGTAAAAATTAGAGCAGAATTGGCTTTGGATGATGTGATTAGTATCCTATGAACTGTAACTTTCTTAGCCTTTTTTGGCTAAGATCGACACTGGCTATTTTATAGCTGGTGATCATTTTCACTTTATGTTGGCTTTATTGATTAGACTGATGTGAAACAGAGAAATTGATTGGAATAAATTAGCATAGCAAGCCATTAATTTAAACTCTCTTTTTTCAGTTTGCTTTTGGTACGAGTGAAACATTTAAGAGAAAAGTGTTTAGGGAGTATGATTTAAGGGTGAAGTTTAAAGGGTATGAAAAAAAGATTGAAGGGACTCGATGTTAAGAATATTTTATATGAGGTAGAAAAATTATGGATGATAGTGTGTCTGTCTCAATATAAAAATAAAATTATTGTAAAAAATTAAACAATATATATTCATGGTTTAAAATTAAAGAAAAAAAGGTATAACTATTGTTAGATTTAAAGAAAATGAGGGGAGGGCACAAAATCCAAAATCCCCCCTTAAAACTTCTTCTTTACTCCTCCCCCGCAGGCACTACTAAAATGAAACTATGGAATAATTCAATTACTGATTTAGTAATGAATTAACAACAATATATATATACATATACATATACATACATATATACATATATACATATACATATACATACATATACTACTAAAATGAAAGTAATTGCATTTACCATATTAAAAGCTCATTTGTTTCGGTATTTCAAAAGCATTTTAAAAAAAATTATTTTTTTTATGTTTTTAGATCATTTTAATTTACTGATATCAAAAATATTTTTTTAAAATATTATTTTGATATATTTTCAAGTTAAAAGAACTTTAAAAAACAACCGTTACCATAATATTAAAATTATTATAATTGCAGCAACAATATTATACTAGACTTATAAAGTGGATAAGAATGGGAAGAATCACACTTAACATTGTATATTTTCTTTATAGAGGTATAGACCATATACTTACCATGTATTTACCATGTAATTGTGTCTTTATTATTATTATTATTATTATTATTATTATTATTATGACAATCAGAGCCAGTGAATGAATGAACATGATAGGTATGGGTAATGTTAAACTTTTGTACTCTCTTTGACTCATTTATTTTTAATTAACCCACTTAACATTTTATATATATACTCATTAACCCATTTTTTTATTTTTTTTATTATATACATTTGATTAACGTAAACTTAGGGCATGCATGGACTTAATTGCAAGAAGTTCTTTACAAGGACTAAAACGCTATAACAAAAAAGAAGATGTTCGAGAAGCTTCCGATTGAGAAGGTATCTATAAAGAAATTAAAATCCAGAGACTAAAAAACTTTCTGAAAAAATAAAAACAGCATTTCCATGGCATGAAGCTACCCAGCCCAAAATCCACCGTACGTACCCCATATGATCCATTTAAATTCTGTAATAATAATTTAATTACCCACACTCCTTTCGAACACGACAATCTATAGGTAGAAAATTGGGTTCGATGGAATTACCATCAAACACAAATATTATGAATTATGAGTTCTTTCAGGGGTCCAATCTATGATAATAGGCTAGGCATTCTGCTGGTAGAAGCCTCTTGGTAGCCACAGGAACCATATCTCCTTGTACAGTATACAATACGTCTAAAAAAGAAAATAGTAATTCACTATTCATCACTATTCTTCAATAATACATATAAAAGAGAACAGTAATTGGCAGTAGAGTACTGTTCATCACCTCACAATGAGTGGATTTTCATTTAACAATGTTATTTTATTTTTGGTGAATTATTTTTTTTTTCAAATTCTTCTTTTGTTTGTTGTTATTTTCTTTTTGCTTTCTCGATGTTTGATAAGATTTAGAGTTGAAATAGAAGCCAATTTAATAAAATAAGATTTAAATTTTTAGTAAACAATAATTAATAGAAAAGGAACCAAACTAAAACCAAGAAAAACAAAGTGGTTTTTTTTTTAAATTTGCACAAAAATTTCATTTTCATCTAGAAATTCTTCATTTAGACATTTTTTATCACTTTGGTTTTAGAATTTATGTTTAATTCATAAAGTTCAATTCTTTTATGGTTCAAAATCATCAAAAAAAAATTGAAGGAGGGGAGAGAGAGAGAATGGTTCATTAGCCACATTTTAGCAAACGAAAGGTCATTTTGTGTTATTGAGTTTTTCTTGATGAAAAGAAGATTGAGGCTCAAAAAATATTTTTTATTCAGTTTAGTTTTTTGTTTCTTGACCGATTTAATGATGTTTTGAGGTTGAAAACGAGTATATTGAAGTACTTAGAATTATTATGTGTTTTTAAATGAAAGTGATTGGAAAATAGGTTTTTGAAGTCCCAATCCTCGAACCTCAACTTTTCGACCATCAAACCAATGGACGACGTATAGTTTGCAACTATAGATAACACATTCTTTGTTTTGTTTCTTAAGATATAGGAGGATGAACGATGTGTTGTCTATATTATTAAGCAAAAAAAACAGAGGGGAAAATGACAGGTGTACGAGCATGACCTTGTAGTCCCATGTAAGCATGAACATTTTTATATTGGGCAAAGTGTGCTAGCCCACCTAAGCTCGGGTTCCTAACCTTTTTATAGACTATTTTTTAGTTTGTTTTGATTTTTTTTTCTTAAATTTTAAATTATTTTTAAAATATTATTCCATTAAATACCATTCAATTTTACCTTTATTTTCAAATAAGATTATAACATTTTTAGGTAATATTAGCAATTACTTTGTTAATTATTACATATGAACCTAATATATATACAAACAAAATTTCAATTTGTTGCCATGAATATTTAATGAAAACAAAACTTATATTTTGTTATTTTTTATTATTAATTATTTTTTTCTTCAATTGTATATAAAATATCGAGACATTATTTCTAATTTCTTCATATTATGATAGGTTTTTTTTCATTTAAAAAATATTATTATGATAAAAAAATATTTTTCTTTAGAAAACAAATGCATTGACAAGAAAATGTATTTTAGAATGAAAGGATACATTATTTCATACTTATTTCAAATTATTGAAATTCTTACACAAAAAACTATTTTAATTATCTTTACTTTTAATTCAAAAAACATGCTGCTAATAAAAAATATATAAAAGAAATTGCATGTATTAAAAAAACAATCCGTTCAGTAAAATATATCATAGTCTTCCGTCCAATTGAGTAAAATAGTAAAATTAAACTCCAAGTAAAAACACCATCAATCTCTTATGAGTGATTGAGCCCTGTATAAATACGTACGTAAGTACTAAGCGAGCTGTGAATAGAAGTTGTCATACATTGACCATTCATATGAACAATTTGACACATATGGCTTAGGATGGACAGAAGAAAAAATAAAAACTGTGGATAGAAGCAAGGAAGGAACTAGAAAATTTTAATTTAGATGTCATCATAAGAACTATAAGATTGAAGAGTGAATATCTTATTTTAAAGGGGCTAAATGCATGATTATTATGAAAAATTGAAGAGCTAATTTTTTTTTTTTTTTTTGAAATTTCCAGTTATTGCCATGCTTCTCAAAGCTTGCTGTAGGTACGTTTCGAAATACAAGTAAGAAATATGTAAAATGATGAACAGTTTTCATCAATAATACTACTCTGCTGCTAAGTACTAAGATCTATCTTATTAGCCATGGAATTTTTAATGGGTTCATAAGAGCACGTGAACAGACACAACATCCTAAGCAAAATGACAATAAGTAGAAGCCTTCCATACACAAATCAATCAATAGTAAACCTTAAAAGGCCAGATGGAAGGAAGTATGTATGGATAGAAAGAGGAGGAGGCAGCAGTAGTGGTGATGATCAGACGAAGAAGCCAAAGGGTCAACTCAACCACTGGCAATAAGCATCAGCATCGTCTCTGATCTGCAAATGAAATGTGTGTTTGTGTGGTGTAGGGGTTTTTTTTTTTTTTTTGGTGGGGGCAAGGCCGACAAGCGTGGGGTTGTCTTGTCTTATCAGTTCCCTTTTTAGTGGCCCATTTCTTTTCATGCAGAGGGAGGATTTTATCTTCCTTTGCTTGTTTTAGTGCTTCTTTCAAATTTACTTGATTATCCCTCTCCCTCTCCCTCTCCCTCTCCCTCTCCCTCCTCCATTATAGACTTCTGTCCTATATAATATTAATGTATATATATTGCATGGCTATGGTTATAGGTACCTAGTAACCTAGGCATGGTCAAGGGCTCTAACTGGTCAAGCCCTTATCTCCCCCCCCCCCCCCTCCCACCATTAAAGTTTCATTATAAAACATCAATTATATGCTCAGAAGTCAGAAATAAGGTGGTGTTGTGAATTATCGAGAATAAGAACATTTAACATGGTTTTAGCTGGTAGCGATAAAATATAATGACTGATGAAGATTTGTTAGATTTACTAATATTTATAGCATTACTCCTAAAAAAAATAATTATTTGATGGTAACTATAATCATCAACTAGCTAGTGTTTCCAGCCCATTATACATCCTAAAGTCTTTTATAGCAGTGCGTATATATGACTTCAAGTCAAATATATATATATATATATATATATATATATATATATATATATATATATATATTTGATTTTATTACAAAAATAAATAAATAAAACTCTATTTTTATTTTACCACTTACCAAAAACAGTAATTTCTTAGATTTTCTGCTCTACCTTTTGTATGCTTATAAAGACTCCAAAGTGAACTCCCATATGGTAACAGTTTGTCCTGTTTTTTTCTTTTGTTGAGGAAAGATTTGATTCACGAGTATGAATGTTCTAGTTGATGGTACTGGCTGGCTTGTCTCCCTTGGACTCTACTGTTTTTCAATATTCATTGTTACCCCAAAAAAAGAATATTGGAGCTTGGCAGAGCGTCTCATGCTCTTTTTATATTTATAATATTCGAATTTTATTGATGATTACAGAACTTCATTAAGTATACGAAGCTCTCCGTGAAAAAAATTGAAGGGAGGCATATAAAAATGTAAAAGATAAACATGATAGAAAATATAAACGGTTTGAAAAAAAAAAATAAGAATGCATCTCATGCTCGTAACATGAATTCACAAACTTTCTAGGTAGAAAAATACTTATACAGCTTGTTTTCCTGAGGGGATGAGTGAAATCTCTCCTCTTGAATTCAACACCTCACTAGAGTAATGGGAGATCACCTTAGAGGGGTTTCTTGATTGTTCTTGCTGGTACTTTTAGATTTAGAAATCAACACAATCAATTGGGTTTGCTCTAACAAGGTTAAATGAGCCCATTATAGGTTGCAGTTACGGTGCAGATGGTAACAGAGCCCGATGAGAGCCCATTCATGATCGAATTTAACTTTGAACATCCCCCAGATGTTTCCCCTGATAACATTTTTGCAAGTATGCAAAGGGTCTCTGCCTTTTAATATGTATGAATTTATAGGAAGGAAGGGAAAAAAAAGTCAACTTTTCAGTTCTTTGTGCTGGTACTTGCACCTTGAAAGTGTACAATGCAATCTTGAGTTGTTGGTTCGGCAGGTAAATGGATTAACTAGAGCCAAGAATGGGGTTGTATATGTATTGAACCAATACGAATTTCATTAAAACAAAAACAGCAAATCTGCCCACAAGGGTGGAAGGTGGGGAGGATAGTGCTTGGCGGGCTGATACAGTTTGTTTTGTAAGAAAATTGGAGGAAAATCGGATTTCTATGGCCTTTATCTACTGAGATGTGTTTGTTGTAGGTGAAAAGAAAAAAACAAGCCGAAATGATGCCCCGACAAAGCAATTAATAAATTAGTATAAGCTTCTGACCTCTTTTGTTTAACAAGGTGCGTATGCAAGATGGAGGGGGGGGGGGGGGGGCTATCTTGAAAAAGAACCTGAGGTAAATATCTTGGATGCATGTACAACTTAAAACAATTGCCCAAAACTTCTTTCTGCATATTAGTACAGTTTCTAACTTCTTTTCTTTGTTTTCCAGAACATGCGATTCGACATCCCATAGGAACTTTGGAGCTAAATCACGGACTCTTGATGTAATGGATTCCACATCTCTGATGATAACGAATCCCTACACATTAATAGTCATAGTAAGTAAGATTGTATATCGCGGGATACAAAGTCATAATGGCCTAAAGAGGTACGCTCTGTCCATCCAACTTCAGATGGATCCATACACTTGTTTATCTTAGAATCAGACATCGAGGTAGTATCAACATTATGTCATATAATGAATTATACAGTCCATTATTCACGTGCTTGTTAGGAACGATGCCGGAAGATAACTGCACTGGTGTTATGAAAGCAGGTGACATGGAATATAGTTCAAAGAAGCTGGCCATATATAGCTTTACATCTAGTTGCCTCCTAAAGCCTATTCATACTTCATCCTGGCATTCAACATATAACCTCTCTGACCTTTAAGACTTCGATAGACGAAATTTATTGAAAGAGTTATGAAGTACCTGAGGTTGTATGATATGGTCCATCTCCAGCATGATATCCTCTAGCAAGCAACCTTCTCCATGTTCTTTGTAGTGAGTGAAGAGATGGTTGGCATGCAATAGATCATATGTACGTGGATATGTTGAGAATGGCTCACAACTGAAGTTAAAATACACATGGTAAGCAAACTAGCATATGACAAATCCCTCTATGCATGAGGAAAAAGCTGAGCACCATTTTCAATTGATTGATGGTCTCTTACCTATCATGAAAAGCTCCCACGAGACCCCTGTCATAAATAGCTGACAAGGTATATTATTCATGCTCATGGGAACAATATTCATCACCCAAACAGGCATCGAGTTCAAAGTCACAGCAAATCCGCCAATAAAAGCATTCATGTCCATGACATTACGTATACCCGTCTCCTTGATATTCATCAGCTTCCAATAATGGCCAACATGATTTGCCAGAATATGGCATCTGAAGAAAATTCTTCTTCAGTTACCCCTGCAACGAGAATGTGCACAAATTATCTTGTCAGATTGAATATTTAGCATGTTTTATGAGTTTTCCCAGTAATCACAGCAATAGACTCCAAAAGACAAGGTTAAATGCTGGTCATCGTCTGAAATTTCCCATGCAAACCCTGCCCCAGTGATTTTGATGACAGAAAAGCACAGGCAGTCCTAGCCCCTAAGCTGCCTCCAACTACTTGAAACTTTGAAGTGTATGTGATAGTTGATAACTATATCTTTCACTGTGCTCATTGCAAATGCACTGCAGTGCGCACTCAATTTTGAAAATAAAAGCTAATATAGTTTGTAAATTTGAAAAAGATACCGCACTCAGACATGACCAGGGGTCAGGAGGAAAAGCAGGGGTAAACAAATACAATTTCCAGCTACCTTAAGCTCATAAAAAGCACATGAGCGCACCAATTTTTCTGAGACGCTCTGAATATACAGAAAGATGTTCTGGCCTAGGAGGGAGTTTCTGAGAATTTGTTTGTGCACTAATTCTTGGTATGCAGTTTCTTAGTGGAGTTTTCCATGATGGTTTCATGTCAACCACGGTATCACAGATGTTTATTTGCTTCATCTCTGCGTTCCGTGCACGGCATGACTCATTTTCTGGTTTGACCCAGATTGCGGTCTGAACTTCTCGGGCAATGAGTTTCCAGCACATAGCTGAAGTCAGATTTACCAACTTATCCCAAATTAATGGATAATCTTTATCCTTTCTATAAACACATGGAGCTGAATAGACAAATATCCATTATCTCGCAAAGGACGATTAACTTCTTTGAGTAAAATACCATCTGCACTAAAACAATATAACAATAAAATAAAAGCCCAAGGAATTTGTGGAAAACATGTAAAATCTAAACATAAATGAAGCAGATTTTTTAACTCGAGAATCCTAAAAAATGTTCAGGTGCTTGCAAATGCAATGAACAACAATTCAATACTTCCTATCAACACATCAGGGTAGCATCTGCATGTCAAAACACAGTGCACTTTCACTAAAACTGATTTAAAAGTTTGTACTGGGTGAAAAGATAGCTGATGCAAGTCATGTATACAGCAATCCACTGGCATGTATAAAAACATACTGGGAATCATGAATTGTAAACTCCCATAGAAATGCAGCTGTAGTTCCAAGTCTTTAATATTGTTCTTTTGTGTTACTATAGGCCATCCGAAAAGGTAAGAAATCAGAGATCACTTCTTTTGGCTGACTATTATCACTTCAATTGGATGAAAACATTGTAGCAAAATGTACGAAGAGCATGGAGCATTTATCCGAAAGATATGTTTCTTCCTACAAACAATTTTCAAATGCCACTATGCATAACAATGTTCAAGCACCATACCATTCTCATGCCAGTCAACACAACACCTCGAACAATGAACCATCTCAAAAGAGCTTGAGGGATATGGTAGCTGTTTTGTGGCAATGGCAGCAGTCATGGCACCAATTCCTCGTTCTAAAGAAAACTGAATCTGATTTTCACGACCATCTCTGGGAGCAAAAGACATTGTTTGTATGTCCAAAGGAAGAAGATAAGCTGAAAAGCTAGCAACCCCACAGCCAACATACACAACTCTTGAACAACCCCAGCTGAACGCAGATCACCTGTCATCAGTTGTCATATTTTCTAACCTGCACTTCAAAGAAAAATCATAAGAAATGGAACATGATAATGCTTAGGTTTTGGAAATATCATCAATTACTGGTATCATTGCCGTTGTAGGAAATGATAAATTAACCAGTTTGAAAGAGAATAGGTGATATAAGAAGCTTAAGTTCATCTACCTCTTAATGTAATCAGCTGCTCCATGCTTGAAATTAGTGCCACCACCAGGGAACCAACATATTGATATTTCTTGGCATAACCTAATTCTGACTCTTTCTATTTTATTAAAAAAATGGATAAAAATGAGAAATAAATTAAAATTTAGATTAGAATTTGTTTGGCAGTGTGATTGCAGTTGTTTTCAAATAACTCTTTGTGTCGAAATGCATGTCAATGTTATTTTTTTATTTTTTAAAAATCATTTTTGACATCAGCGCATTAAAACGATTCAAAACATATTAAATTTTAGCTAAAAAAATAAATTTTTTAAAAATACGGTTTACACCACGTTTCCAAACAGTGTACACTATAATTTAGACTTTGAGAATTTAATTGGACTTAGAATTATTTAATTAATGGACTCAGGAACCTAATTAATAAATGTCAGAAGTTCAGGGACCAAAGTGAAAAATAGTCATTCCCAAGGACACAAACGGCGCCGTTTTGAATAGCTGTTCATTATCCCTTTCATTTCGCACGGAGAAAGCCTATTCAACAGGGAAAACTGCAGCAATTCGATCCGATCATGGACCACATCTTTTGCCCACGATCCCGCTCGTGGATTGACTAACAGTCCTGTAAATGCAGGACTGTAACAGGGACTGGTTTTGGCAAGCTCTCGGGCTCCATAAAAGGCAGAGCAGAGCAGAGGAAAAAAAAGAAGAAGAAGAAGAAAAAGCCACGAACGGCAGAGAACGAAAAAAACACGGACGAAAAAAGAGCAAACAAACAGAGAAACAGAGGAGGAGGAAGCTCAGGAGACCGAAAACACAAACAAACAAAAAAAGAAACAGAGAAACAGAGGAGGAAGCAGCAGCAATCGGGCAACCCTCCATCACCATCGTCATCGTCTTCACCCCGACCCCGCAGCTGCACCAGCCCCAACAGCTCTTTCACACCGCAGCTCCAGAGCTCCATCTTCAGCAGCAACTGCACCAGAAACGGAGCATTCCAGGAGAAGATCACAGTAGAAACAAAGACGAAATGGAGCGAGAGAAGCAGGGGGAAAAAGAACGAAACAGGCGGGCAAAAACAGAGTAAAAAAAGCAAATATACAGAGAAGAGAAGGAAAGAAAAGTAGAGGAGCAACACAGATACGAGTTGGCTCTGCCATTGCCTTCGTCCCTGCAGACAAAGAAAGACCCAGAATCAGTCAAAACAATTTCACAGAAAGCTGGAGGACTTACAGCGAGAGAGGGACCAAAAACGGAGAGAATTCGGGGGGGAAAGGAAACAGAGGAAGAAACTCAGACAGACAAGGAAAGCAAAAGGAAAAACGCAAGCAGAAAACGCAGGGACCAACATCAACATCACTGTCGTCTTCATTACCTCCAGCAGATCAGGTAAGCAACCTTTCTCCTCCCGCTTTGCTTTATTTCTCCAAATAATTAACATTGCACCACTGAGCAACACGCGTGAATTAGACCACGCGTGTTGCTTTGCCCAGCCGGGCTGGCTGAGCCTAGCCAGCTCATATGAGCTGAGTGGGTTCAATCCTAATAATAATAATAATAAATATATATATATATATATATATATGTAAAAATAAATTTTGTTTTTGTTTTTATTAGGAATAAAAATACTAATTTAAATTTATTTTATTTTATAGTTACGTAATATTTTTCACAGCCAGAGTTTAAAGTATCTGTATTTGAATATTTACTGTCACCAGAGTCAGGAATATTATAAGCAAATCATTGTAGCATAAACTAATAAATGTTTAGGAATTTAAGAGAAAATCAGTAATGCAGTCTGCCTCGGGCAAAACTTTTAAGGGGTGATAATATCTTTACTTTTACGTAACAAGTCCTGTACCATAGAATCTCTGTTAACTAGTTAGGGTTTCTAGTGACAATAATACTAAGTGACGACTTCTTAAATAAGATCATTCCCCATCAAATAATAAGATGTCAGAAATTTATTCTTTTCATTAAATATTTTAAAGAACGTCGCGATATCGGGTACGACGATTCTCATGCACCCAGTTCTAGCCTCCTTTGACTTCAGCAAGATGTGTATGATTCACATTGCTTCTCCACACATAATCCCTGCTGGTTGGGCAATTTATAATTTCTGGAAGGGGCACCAGGCAAAACAAACGCTTCTCAAGTGGAGGACAGTGCCTCTCTAGCTCTTCTCTTCTAGAAAGATCCAAGGCCGGGAGCAAATCTTTCACATAAGAAACATCATGGCAAGGAAGATACTCATTGAACTTAAGGGCATACATTCATCCTACTTTCTGGGATTACTAGTGGTGTTTGTCGACAAGCAATAGTAACTTTGTTGGTGAATGTGTCAGGACCTGTAAGCTAGAAGATACAGTTGATAAACTTGGTAGAAACCTAAGGTTTTAAGTTTCATGTGCAGTCATTAGCAACATGTCATAGGCTGAAACAAATTAAACTAAAGTTCGAGGATGAAACAGACACAGTTTGTGCATGTTCGTGGTCGCATTATCTCATTTTTTACTGCATGAGCTGTGATAATCCAGGTCTAAAGATTGGTTTAACATCTAATCTGACCTGTGGAATGTACATTTATCAATCCCAAATCCAGCATCGACCTAATCCCAAAATAACATCCATATGTGAACAGTGCAATGAGTACTCCCCTGAGGCTTCCTTTTGATAAATAGCACATTGTATGCAACTAGCAACTATGCTTGATGCAAATGAAAAACATTACACAGATGTAAAATAACATCCATATTACCTTCTTTGATCCCCCACTAAAATATACCACTTTCAAGTCTATCTTCCATCAATATCAATTGTCAGAGACCTAGAGTGTCTGCAATTTAATATTACGGTACTCTATTTCTTTGCTTTAGTAGATTCTCATTGTGATCTGTCAATCTATTTTATTAACAACCAATCTAACCCTCCATTCTCACAGGGGAGAAAAGGTAAGGGCTGGTCAGGATCTTAATATGCTTCTATTAACAAAGAAAATGGTATCAATTCCATTCGGAGTATCCAGACATCTACATGTTGAGTGGCCTTGAATGCTGATTGTGAAATTTGTGAGCTCCCTATAAAGTTTCCCAATTGCTACCAGCTCACTGGATTTATTGGCAAAACAATCTCATCAAGCAAAAATTTCTCAGCCATATAGCCTAAATAATCCAACTGGGACCAGCGTATATAAGAAAGACAACAACGTTACATTCCCCAGCACAATTACATATATCATCTCTAAAAACACTATGCAGTGCAATAGATTAAATAAACACAACTATAAAGTCACAAACTTCACAAAAGAGAGAAAGAACTTGCCGTGAGATGAAGAGGAAGAGAGTTGAGAGACATAAATGGAAGCATTGTTGTTTCCAAAACGAGTGCCAGTGTAAAATGAACCCACCATTAATAACAAAGCCACCATTATCATCTGCTCTGATTTTGAATCAGAAGCTGACCCCAATGAGTACCCTCCCATCTTTCTTTTCTCTCTTTCTTGAAATAGAAACTTGGTTTTGCTTCTGCAATTTGTAGGAACCAAAAGAACTAAACTGGCATTTGCAAATTGGGAAAAAAGATATCTTCTTGGAGCTGTTTCAGACACAAATCTAAGAAACAAGAAGTGTTGTGAGTTAGAAAGAGAACTAGAGAGATCATTGCCTGATCGCCTACTTGTTTGTTTTTGTTTTTAATTAATATGGGTATCCAGATCAGCTTGCGTGTATTTCGACTAATTTCACGAGCCCTGAAGTTAACAGTCATGTAAATCTTTAGTGACCTTAAGATTTATGAGACTTGAATTAATGACCTTTAAAAATCAAACCTAAAATCTAACCAACTGAATTATATCAAATTAACCTACTAGTTTTTTTTGTTAATAGTTCAGGTAGTTATTATTACCGACTTTTTTAATTGGCACATGACATTTTTGTTTTATTTGAAAACCAAAATTTAGTCCCAAATGTATGACCCTATATTAGATCATATGTTGGAGAATTTTTAAGGAAATGTTTTCTTAATTATTTTTATTTATTTCCTATTTAATTAAAAAAATTAAATTTATACTTAATAATTTTTTTTCCTAGTTTGTTTAGAATTTTTATTATTTATCCTTTATTTTCAGATTTCTTAGTTTGTTTAGAAAATATTTATTAATAAAATTTTAAATTATGAATTCTTTGTAATTTCTTTTTGGCAAAATTATGTATTTTTGTATTTGTTGTTTCTCTTATGTTGTTTTTGTCTGTGTCAATTAGTACTAGAACCCAACAATCGTGATAGGTATTTGCTTACTGTGTGCTAAAATAATCATGGCTGGAAGATGTAGCAGAACATGATATGCTCATGTAAAAAAAATAGAAGGTTCTCTTCTACAAAAAGATATTCAGAAACTGGTGATCGAATACATGTATAGATAAATTACAAAACTAGCTCGTCATTTGGTAAAGGTGAGGAGTCTAAGGATCGTGATTAGAGTGATAATGAATTCATGATTAATTTTAAGAACCCATTTCAGAGGTATGAATAGAGAAAACAGTTTTTTGATCAAGATGAGTATGATGTTGAAATTAAAAGTTTTTGATGATTTTAGTTCTTTTATGGATTAAAATTAATCGCTAAAATTCGATGAGAATGATAAAGATAATGTTGAAGGAGAAGATTTATATGCAAAAAAAATTTATTTATGTTGAATACCTGTTTGTTTTTGTGTTTCAAAAGCGCTTTTGAAAAAATTTGAAATTTTTTTATTTTTTTTTTGCTTCAAATTAATATTTTTTAGTATTTTTAGATCATTTTGATGCGTTGATGTTAAAAATAATTTTTAAAAAATAAAAAAATATATTATTTTGATATATTTCTGAGTAAAAAACATTTTGAAAAACAATCGCAACCACACTTCCAAATAAACATACATGGTTTGAAGTTAATTTCATATACTTATAAAAGTTGTAAAGGAGATTTTCAAACTTTCTCATGAGGCTCTAGTATGGCTTCCGTTGTTAAGGAGGTTGAACATGACATATATGATTTCTTCTAATGAAAAGGCTAAGTATATAAAAGATTAAAAACTATTGATTAATCATTCAAGAAATAGAGTTAAGAATAATTTGGAATTGAAAACAAGTTCTTTTCAATCTAGATTCTACTGTTTGAGTTTCTAATATATATATATATATATATATATATATATATATATATATATATATATTAATTATTATTTAAAAAAATTATATATTCAT
>Ga0325411_1000217_pt1 | contig 57946 bp, 41 predicted proteins | sample PopdelMetagenome_13_FD_206181 | JGI IMG/M metagenome (GOLD analysis project Ga0325411, IMG submission 206181) | Populus deltoides microbial communities from Bellville, Georgia, United States - Xylem-PdIQD-R4 | ecosystem: Host-associated > Plants > Phyllosphere > Stem > Wood/Secondary xylem... | reverse complement strand
CTTAATAAAAATTTCATCTTTTGGAATGGTATTTTCCTATGATATGCAGAAAAGAAGATGGCATGTTCTTTGTTTTATATTTTTCCTCACTCTTGTTAAAGATGTTTTAGGCATTGGAAAGCGACTTCGAATTCATAGGATTGGATTTTTAACAACTGTAACTTGTATTTTTGATGAAATAACCAAATACTAAAAAGTGTTTTTTAATTTATTTTTTATTATATTATTAAATATCAGAAAATAATTTACTTTTTTAAAATTTATTTTTAAAAAAAAAACTACTTTTCAGTAAATAAACACGACATTAGCTAAGAAACGAATATTGTTTAACACACGAGCACGTATAAGTATAGCTGTTGTGTATGCACAACAGCTTCCTTTACTAAAGCAAGTTCATGATATACTAATTTCAACTTATTAATTAATATGTAAGGTAGTATTTGAAATTATAATTGTGATTGTTTTTTAAAGTGTTTTTTATTTATAAATGTATTAAAATAATTTTTTAAAAAATTATTTTTAATATCAGCGTATTAAAATAATCTAAAAACATTTAAAAAATATTAATTTAAAATAAAAAAATAAATAAAAATTAATTTTTTTTAAAATACTTTTAAAACATAAAAATCATAGCTGTGTTGGACATTCCTGTTGTAGGTGCGCAGATTTGATCTCAGAAATTGCCAGCAAAGAGAAGGATTTTCCGTGGAGATGACTAGTTAAGCCCCGCATGTAGAAAAATAAAAATGCAGTGAGAATTACAAATCAGGATGCAGGGGAGTAGAATAAGGTCCCAAAGTAAATGGGACCTACTACTGATCTGATCTGATCTGATCTGATCTGGGAACGAACAATACACTAATCTTTTTTTTTTTTTTTCCCCTTTTAGATTAAAGTTAGGTTAGGTTATAGAGCAATACACTAATCCCTAAAAATTTGCAAATTTGCAAATTGAAAAAATTAATAAAAATTTATAATGGTTGGACGATTAAATTGTTTAAGTCATATTAATGCTTATTTTTGTTCTTTGGATGAAATCATTCAACAAATATGTACAAATCAAATAAAAATATTTAACTATCGAACGGATTAAATATATATATATATATATATATTCTTGAATTATAAAAACAAACAAAAAATGAGACTGTAATATTAATGATCTGAGGTTGTACGAAGGCTAAAATCAAGTGGATTTATTCTATGTCCCCGTGATCTTAGGTTTTACTTTTGAAGACTGATGAGACAGCCTCGCCGTGTATTATACTCTGCAAAATCCCCTTGTTAGACAAGAGTCATTAAATTAAATAAAATTATAATTGTCCATAACATAAACAGAAAAGAGAAAGAAGAAGGAGCTGCTAAAGATCAGAAAAGTCAAAGTTCCACTGTAGAGTGAATTACTGTAAATCTTGAGTGATTTTACTATTTAGAGCATGTTTGGTAGTGTGATTACAGGTGCTTTTCAAATAACTTTTCGTACCAAAATATATACCAATGATGTTTTTTCATTTTTTTAAAATTATTTTTGACATCAGCACATCAAAACAATCTAAAATATACAAACCATATTAAATTTTAGCAAAAAAAAATTCAAATTTTTTAAGAACGCAGGTTCAAACACGTTCCCAAACGTTACCTTAGTGGGCATGGTCAGATTATAGCCTCACTCTCCTAGGTCTGCATACCGCGCAGTGAAAAATAACAAATTTGTTTGGTGGAGCATGGTAAGGCTGCAAACCTCAGACGAGCTAGTTTGCAGACCCACTTTTCTGGATCTGTAGACCCGCGTGTTGAGTGTAGACTTGCCTGCTAGGGTCTCTTATGACCTGCACCTAGGTTTTGCAAACCCTCTAGGGGTTGGAGATCCGTGAGGCTGGGTTTGCAGACCTTGCAGATAAGAAAAATAAAAACAAATATAATAACAATTATTATTATTGTTATCGTTAATAATTAGTAATTTTTTTTAAAAAAAAATATTACTATAAAAAATTTGGCAAGACAAGTTTAATATTATTATGTGTATTCTAAATATTATTATCTTTATTATAATTAAAAGTATTAATATTAAGAATATTATTATTAATATGGAAAAAATAGATTTGATTTGTAGGGTAAAATTAAGAATTAATATTACTATTATTGTTGTTGTTATCATCGTGAGTAAAAAAAGTTTTAAAAAATTATTACTGTCATCAAAGAAAAACCATAATTTTTTTCTTAAAGATTGAAAAATATAAGAACATGGATACAAACACTTGACGCTAGGTCAGACTCGCGCACCTGGATCCCTTCTGACCAATCAAACCCAACAACAGTTCAAAAAGGGCTAGGTCTGGCTACCCTGTAAGACCACTAATATTGGGTCTGGATGGATAGCTGGATCCAATATTATTGTATTGTAAATGTTAAAAATATTATTTTTTGTATAAGAAATATTGTTATTCTTATTATAATTAATATTGTTAATATTAAAAATATTATTATTTGTGTTATTAATATTATTATTTTTATTATAATTAATAAAAAAATTATAAATTTGAAAAACAAATATTATCAATATGGAAAAAAAAACATATAATTGATTTGAAGGGTAAAATGAAAATTTATTACTATTGTTATCATTAATAAATTTTTTTAAAATATTATTACTATTAAAAAAAAACTATACATTTGATTTCAAGAGATTAAAAACTATAAAAATTTGGTCAAGTGAGCTTAAAACTATAATTAATATTATAAATATTGTTGTTGTTATTAGATTTAAAAAAACATATTATTCTTATCTAAGAAAAACCTAATTTTTTAAAAAGATTAAAAAATATAAAAAAATCGAGTGCATAATTTAAATATTATTAATATTATAGATATTATTGCTGAGCAGCCAAGTTCAGGTGTACCCTGGATTTGTCCGTTGCTAAGTCCATGTTTTCCTGGATTTGGTCGCTTGCCAAGTCCACATGTCCTATGGACTTGGATGCTGCTAAGTCGACTTGGCCATCTGCCAAGTCTAGGTGTTCCTTGGACTTGGCTCACTATCAAGTCCTGGTCCCGTGAAGGTGACCTGCTTGTCAAGTCCACGTGTTCCTTAACTGTCAGGTCCATGTGTCCCTTGGACTTGCCCGACTCCAAAGTTCAGGTGCCTTGAACTAGGCTACCTATCAAGTCTAGTTACCTTGGACTTGACTACTGCCATGTCCAAGAGTAGTGGTTCCGGCATGTATGATGGACCGCTGCTACCTTGGACTTGGCCCACTCAAAAAAACATAGATGTAATATGAAGATTAAAATAAATTATTATTAATATTATTTCATAATAATTAAAATTATTAATATAATCATTAATAAATTTGAAAGAAATATTATTAATGATTTTATTTGAAGGGTACAATTAAAAATTATTATTATTATTATTATTATTAGTAGTAGTAAATTAAAAAACAACTATTATTACTATCAAATAAAAACCATAAAATATTTTTAAAAAAGATTACAAAATATAAGAACTTGGGTAGACAAATTAAATATTATTATTAATATTATTAAAAAAATATAAAAAACATTATTACTATAAGAACTATAAAAACTTGGACGTGACAAGTTTAATATTATTATTAATATTATAATGTTATTATTTTTATTATAGTTAATATTGTTACTATAATAATTAATAAATTTGAATGGGTCCTGTCGTAGGATCCATTAACCGAAACGAAACAAATTAAACATGAGTTTGGACTGCGGATCTAAAAAAATTAGGTCCTGTCGTAGGACCCATCAGAGTTGGGTGCTGTAACAAATCCATTCGTCATGCATCCTGCAACTGACCCATTCACCATGGGTATTAATGGGTCCGGCGCACGACTCAATTTTTTCAGGTCCGGACGCCATATCTAATTTTTCTTTATCAGAACTCAAGACTAATGAGTTCACAGTCCACTGCTAGAACCCAATTCTTTTAGGAGCCGCGTTAGGATCCATTGTCTTGAGTCTGATATTAGATCCAAAGATTAATGAATCCTGATGTCTGAACCCAACGTTGATGAGTCCCGTAGCAAAATCCAATTCTCTTGATCTGTGGTAGACCTCAATTCTCTTATATCTTAGATTTTAATAATATTTTTTTATGAAAAAAAAAATCTATAGCATGATACGGATCATCTAGTGTGTGCCTAACACACGCACGCGCACTTCGCTTGTAATTGTTGTCATCAAACACAAAACAATCACAGAATTTACTCAGATATTTGACTATTAGGTGAGTTGAGGTTAGTAAGAGTTTTTTCATTTTTTTTTTTTGAATGTTTAGTATAATAACAATAACAATAACAATAACAATAATAATAATTACAGAAATCAAAACTTTATCAGAAAAAACAAACAAAAACCGCCTTCACATCCATTTTCTTTTAGTTTCCAGGAAACGACAAGAAATCTGGCAAATCTTGGAGGATTGAGAGCTCGCTTGTCGTTGAAGCAAGCAATATCAGATTGCCAAAACGACGACGAAGAGTGTCGACGTTGGCGTTTCAGGCTTTCCTCTTCGATGGCTGCTTTTACATGGGGTTCTCTTCTTAGGATCACTTTCTTTCTTCTCCTTATTGCCGCTGCTGTTTTCGGCTTCTTCACTCTCCCTGTTGAAAAGGTTCCATTTTTCCATCCGGGTTTCTCTCACTTTTACTTTTTTTTTTTTATGATGTGGGTTTTTTTCCTCTTTTGTGTTTGATTTTGATTTGGAGTTTTTGGTTGATTCATAGCGTATTGTGGTTTTCTGTTTTAGGGTTGTTTGGTGTTTCTGGTGAGGATGCATTTGTGGGTTTTTAGGTACAGTTATGGTTTTGCTTGTCTGTCTTTGAAATTGAACTTAATGGAGTGTGTTTCTGTGCAATGTGATCGTACCCCGGTTTCATTTCCATGTAGCGATATATAATTTTGAACTAAATTGATTCTTTATTCAGTGTTTAAACTAATGGGACACTCCCCGGATTTGTTGTGGGCTGATAAGAGACAAATGAAAATGTGTGTTTTGTTATTTTGGTTAAGGTTGCATATTGATTCAGGTTTTTCTTACTTAAGTATGTAACTGTAATGCAATCTCTATTCTCTCTGCTATCATCTCTGTGTGGTTGTTAATTTTCATGTGGGGAATGTGGTAAAGATCTGTTGCAGTGACAGGACTTTGTTCTGAATTACTAGATTCGTTGTTGCCTTACTTAAGTGGATGTTTTGTATGTTTTTTACAATGTGTCATGCCCCAAGTCTCTTGCATTGGGTGTCTATGTCCTGTGATCGTAAAAGTGACCCCGGCTAGCACTTTTGGCTGAAGAACTATGGATGATGGGCCTATAGTATTACATTGCGCTGATAATGAATGAGTGTGCATGGTATATGCTTGAAATTGTGTATTTGTATTGACTAAAGAGGTTTTCCTTGCAGATTTTGAAGGATTTCTTGTTATGGGTTGAGCAGGATCTTGGACCTTGGGGTCCTCTCGTACTGTAAGTCAATTTTATATACCCAATGTTCCTTGCACTTTTTAATTTACTGGATTTTAAATTGCTTACCTCGATTTCCTTAGCTGACTGTGCATGGCCATAAATAGTTCCTATACTTATTCGTTGGGAAACCCTTTGCCTCTCGATTTCTCAGCTTGTAATCAATCACTTGAACCTTTGTGTTTATAACCTACCCACCCCACTCCGCACTGTCACAAAGTACATGAAAACAATTGACCTTCCATCTCACTTTTATTTAGTAATTTACAGGGCCGTTGCATATATTCCTCTAACAGTCTTGGCTGTTCCTGCAGCAGTGCTTACTGTAAGTATTGATAATCTCTCTGGTGTTTTTGCCTGCTTAGTTATCTTTTCTTAATATTTTAAATAATCAATTATTTCATTCTATTGTTTTCTATTTTGTCTTATCTGCCCTTTTTTTGTTCTCTAACTTCCGAACTCCCAATTCTTTGACTTTGCTCTTTCTCCACCTGCATATCTTCAAGCAGTCATGGAAGAAAATTTTGCATGTATAATCTATAGCTCTCTTGTAACTTGGTCTCCATATTTCAGCTTGGTGGTGGATATCTTTTTGGGTTGCCACTGGGCTTTGTTGCTGATTCTATTGGTGCCACCATTGGTGCCGGGGCAGCTTTTCTTCTAGGAAGAACGGTAAGCTATTAGACTCTTACAATGGTATATACTTCCTAGTTTCAGCAGTATAATATTCATAGAAGGAGAAGATGAGTGCCTTTTTGTTCTTGAATCTTATGCTAACTCGCTCATCTAAGCTTACTTTTGTTGTTTATAGAATACCATTAATGACTTGAGAAAAAAAGGAAACAATGTATTTCTTGTTATGTACTTTCATTTCTTTTTGGTGTTTAATTCTTATTAGCTTTTCTATGTTTGATACTGCAAGTGAGTGTTTAATTTATATCTTATTCTGATGCCTTCAGATTGGGAGATCTTTCGTTGTCTCTAAGTTGAAGGATTATCCGAAGTTTAGGTCAGTTGCAATTGCAATTCAGAAGTCTGGCTTCAAGGTTTGTGTACTTCTTAATTGATCCTCAAAACTCCAGTGATTTTGTTTCGACATATATTTGCAGGTTCCATGTTTTTCCTTTTCTTTCCTGTCCATTTAATTCTAATTTTGCTGTATCTCTTCTATGAAATCTCTAAACTTTCTTATTTTGTTGCACAGATTGTTCTGCTGCTACGACTTGTTCCTTTACTGCCCTTTAACATGCTGAATTACCTGCTTTCTGTCACTCCTGTTCCGATAGGGGAATACATGCTGGCTTCCTGGATAGGAATGATGGTATGTTCACTCATCCAGCAGTACTCTCTGAATTTATCTTCATGCCATAGTGCGATGCAAAAGTTTTGCTTATGAAATGACATGTATTTAAAATACTGCAGTGTGATACCAAAGTTTTGTGTATTTAAAATTCTGCAGTGATGCTAAAGTTTTGCTATGAAATGCCAAATATGTATTTAAAAAAAGATGTTCATTTTCTTGTGAATAAATTGAAAGATGGCGTGGGTGCTTGATGGGCCTGTTGAGCCATGTTGAAGTGATGTGGTCTCCTCTTTGATTGCCCCCCATTTGGTATAAATTCTGAAGCATGTTTTGCAACGTTTTTTCCTGACATGTGCACTGAAAGATTATTTGGTGTGAAGATTATGACCAAAGGGAGGGAGTCCCAGCCCATAGAAGAACTGACGTATTACTGTGGGCGGTACTTGATGACTTGTTTTAACAATTGTTATGCTTAGTGCTTTTATTAAGCTAGAGCGATGTGAAGTTTATGGACCAAACATTTCAATTACTGGCTAGTTTGTCTCCGTGTAAATCCAGAAAACAAAGAAAAATTGGTTTAAAAAATGTGGAAATCTAAGGTTTTTCTTTTGTTGTCAATTCTTCCTTGAAATGTCATTAATTACTTATTATGTTAGCTCACGAGATGTTCATGAAAGAATTTAATTGAGAAGGTAGTACTGGTTAGAGTCATGCCACTGTATCTAACATGGTATTTCTTACAGCCAATAACACTTGCTTTCGTATACATTGGAACAACTCTCAAGGATCTTTCTGATGTGACGCATGGGTGGAGTGAGTTTTCAACTACTCGTTGGGTAAGGACCCTATTTTTTTCATATATGCTGGAGTTTCATATATGCTCCTAACTTTTTGAGTCATTTTCTGAGTCATCTTTTTCATCTGTAGTCTGATATATTTGTGGCTCTTTTACTGTGGATGTAGGTGTTTATCATATTGGGCCTTCTTGTATCTGGTAAGTTGCAATGACATGCCAACATGCGTCTTTCCTCCTCCTCCTCCTCCTCCTCCTCCTTCTCCTTCTTCTTCGAGGTTTGAATGGTCATAAAAAAAAATTAATGCCTTGTCTATTGAAAACGTTTTCTTCTTCTTCCGAGTTCCCATGGGGAGAGGTTTTAATGGTCTTAAAAAAAATTAATGCCCAGTCTAGTGAAAACATCACCATTAATTGTTAAGTGCCAATTATAATTACTCAGGATTCAGTTAGCAATTTTGATTATGTAGCCATTTTGTTCAAGATTTGAGAACAATGGGGAGATAATGGTACTCAAAGGAGTTGGTGATTTTCAATATAAATGGAAGGAGCTAAATAGAAGTGGACACAGTGAAAGTTGTTCCTGTGTTTGTTGGGGCTTGTTTACTGAAAATGTCAACTTTGTGAAGTGCCGGTTAAAATAACTACATGGGATTTGTTTAACAAGTTGGATCCTACAGCCATGTGGCTTGAGACTTTGACCTTTGAGGACAATGAAGAAACTTATGGTAGTATAAAGTAGTTAGCAATTGTCAATGCATATCGATAAGTCAAATGAACTTAACTTTGTGTTGTGTGGCTGTCTCCTTGTCTGCATCTAATCACCGATTAAGTGATAATTGAGTGGGAATAACGTAGTGATTTGATGACCTGATGAAGAAAATGTTGTGAAACAAAAGGAGAAAAAAAGTAACCAATGCCAAAAAAAAAGTGCACAAGAATTTTTATATATGAAACTCTACTTCAAAACTATCTTTTTGACGCATGTGAGTAAAACTTGAACTGACCAGTGATTTTCTTTCAACCTTCGAAAAGTGGTCCTTGAATTTATGAATGTTAGATAGTTGCGTTGAGAGAATTTGAATGCAGCAGCAACAACAAAGTCTTAATCCCAAACTAGATTGAGAGAAATTGAATAGGCATTGTGGCTGTATATCATGGATTACTTCAATTTGAAATCTAATGACAACCTTAGTTTGTCCTGTTATCTTGTCTGAACTCTGACTGTATTTACATTTTTATTTATTTGTTTATTGCAGTGGTTCTAATCTTTTGTGTTACTAAAGTCGCCAAGTCTGCTTTGGATAAAGCTTTGGCCGAAAATGAAGATCTAGATTTCATATTGGCCTCGTCACAATTAACTATTGTGGCGGATATTCCTGTTAATCTGAACCAGCCTCTTATTATCAAGATAGACCCATCTGAAGACAAGCATGAAAAATGAAATTCATAATTCGTGTAAATTCTTTTCCTACCTTTTTGATGGGCAATGCTCTTATTTAATAGCTCACCATTAAGTGCCTGTCATTTGTTATTCGCATATCTGTACAGTCCTATCTTTTACAAAAAGAAAAAGAAAAGAAGGTTAAAAATAAACAAATTTGTAGGTGTGGATTGAAGTGGCTGATCGGCGGCATTTAAAATAGTGTTGAATGAGCTGTCTTCTCTAATGGGATTAAAAAATCACCGAAGAATGAAAGAAATCATTGTTTCTAATGCGTTTTGCTGCATCTTTGTGTTGTCTTCTGAAGTATCTGTATTTTCCCTTCCGCTTGCGTAAGTGGCGGTTTTTTCAGTATCCAGTCTCCCATTAGGTGTTCTTATTTTTATGGTTTTGATATCTTCATGATGTTTTTTCGATCCAAATACACTTTAAAAAGAATCCGAACTGCCATGCCAACTGATATTAAATTCAAGGGTCTTTTTGGATGGAAAGGGTTACCAGCATCACCATTTAGAGGAAGGAGGTTTTTTTTCTTTGTGATCAAATGTAAGTATATAAATTAGATCAAAAGTGACAATGCTGGAGAACCAGCAAGAACAACGTATACATGCAAATACACGAGGGAACAGGCTCCCTTTGAAACTTGAAAAAGGGGAACAAACTCCCAAGAAAAAGGCATGCAAGCCGCAGGGGAACAAACTGATTTGGTTAGCCTAGAAACCTAGTCAGAGAGAAGGTGCCAAGCCTAACCAAAGAGCCAAAAGAGGGCCATGAACAAGAAAGCTAAAGCCGCTACCATGCAGAAACTCACAAGAACGCAGCTGATCAACAAGAGCAAAACAGACGACATTGCAAGCCTAATGAGCCACCAAAAGACCAACAACAGAGGAGAAAAGAACCCATAATTCCAAATTAGCAGGAGACGAAGATAGCCTCTGATGTGACCAAGCACTAACAAAACAATTGATTGATAAAGGATAGAAGATTCCTGGTGCTTAAATGATGCGGTTGTTGGATACGATCCGTATTGTGGGTCAAGGTAAAATCAAGTGCTCCCTGGAAGTTGTGGCATTTGGTGAACAGTAAACACCATTGTTTACAGATGATAGGAAGTACTGTTTGATAGCATAGTTGGAGGTGGTGTTATCTGTTTAGGCAGCAATTTGTATCGTCCCGACCAACATGTTATTGAACAACTTCCTACTAGAAGCCATGGTCCCCATATTGTATGTTGAGATCCAAAATCAAAGGTAACACTTTCACATATTAAAATGCTTTAGGGGATTAGAAAAGTTTGTTCGAGACTTGAACAGGAGGAAATCCAAAAGCAATTCCAATTATGAAAGGTGAAAGGTGAAGCGAGATCATATGCAGTCTCATCATGAAAATATTTAAATGCATTATGGGTTCCATTGGCTCTCTTTATTTTTCTTACTTTCTCTAACAAACGAAAGGAAAGCCAGATATGGTAATTTTACAAGTTTTTGTTGCCATATTTCAGCTTTCCCGTTGTCTTCTTGTGTTCAACTTTGGTGGTGGTTAGGTCCTACCATTTCCACCGTGAAAGGCTAGGACCCTGCAATCTAAGCATCACATCCATCCATTCTATGCCAAAACCTAAAAAACAAACAAAAAAAAGTTCTGGTACTATATATATGCTTATATATGAAGCACAAACCTAGCTAAGTGAACGGGTCTAAATATCTTTTTGTCAGATTTCATGGTGACCAAACATTTCGAGACCCTGAGAGGAAAACTAGCAGGTTTCAGCATCTTTCCTCTTAGGGGCTGCATCAATGGCTGTCATGATCATACACAGACATCAGGATTTGAAAGCAGAGTCTTGAACTTGAGTGACAGGCCAATTGAACTGCAGAGAAGGGTTGGATCAATACTGAAAAAGGTGCATACGTTGAAGCCTTGTTCTTCTAAGAGACTAAAATGCAAGAGCATATACAAAGCCTACATGCCTAATAGGAGTGGCAGTACTAGTAGTGGAGGTATGAAGAGCAAAATTACTATGATGAAGCACGTCACCTTTACATTTGGGTGCATGACACTGGAGCTGATTTCTCTAGGATGGTCAAGCAGAAATATATTAGCCTTGAGGATCTGAGGGATTATTCTAAGAATAGAATTTCCAGGGATCATCAAAGAGGCTGCATATCGGTCTGCAAGAAACCCAGGCCTAGTTTTTGTTGACTTTCCATTGAATTTATATAGTTTGTGTTGGGTGGTTAATGAAAATCAAAGCTTGTTTTCTTGTCCACATCTTTAACATTAATTTCAATTTGTCTTGCTTTTTAATTAATTATGTGTCTTGAAAATTACAGATTGTGTTATCACAATACGACATGTATGCTAAAGAATGGTAATGTATCAGTGTAGCCTCTTTTCTTGCTTCTCTAATTGGTTCAGTACGTACCATTTTGATGTTAAATACTTTCACTCTTATGTTTATATTGTCAAGGATGATATCATGGAAGAGGAAGAAGTTGAAGAATACACGTACATGAGATGTTTCATCGGCTATCAACATTGAAAATTAACAGTTTGTCGAATGTTTTTTTAAGAATGACACTTGCCCAGAAGAAAATTGTAGGAAAGATGCACGTACCAGAAAAGTTTTTTAAAAATAATATATTTAATAGGCTATGGTTACAGCAACGAAAACCCTGAAATTGCAACCCTATTTAATTCAGTCAACCCTAATAAAATTCAAAATTCTAAAACCAAGCCCTAACTCTAACTAAAATTCAAACCCGAAACCAAAATCCAAACCAAAAACTCAAATCTTAAACCCTAGATCCTCGATCCAAATCCTAAACAATCCCTCTTGTCATTTTTTTTTTATTGTCTCTCTCACATAATTATTGTTTACATGAAAATTCATAATTTGTTCAACAATAATAATGCCTCAAATTGGCAAGCCTAAAACAATTATAAAAGTAGAATCAAATACAAGTAAAATAAAATATAAACTCATCATTAAAAAAATAACAAATATATACAACTAATACTATAATATATAAACCAACTATATCTAAGCCTGTTGCTTTTTGATGGAATGGCTTCATCTACGACATGTCATGGGTATGTCTGGGTGCATATTCAGTTATAATATCATTTAGATGTGATGCCTCTCTGATTGAATCAAGAGTAGAGTGGCAAGCACGAAATCAATTGGATGTTAGGGCATGATGTACATTATCAGTGGCCTTATGAACCATACTAGTAGCTCGTTGATTCTCGTGTAAGTTTATCTCAGCCTAATATTAACATGACATGTATCAATCCATATATAAAATATAAAACTCATTATTTATAATATGTTACTGAAAAAAATAATAAATGCATACAATTCTATTAATTTGCAATGTCTAGGGCTCGTACTTCAACCTACTCCAAGCATCAACTAAAGTCACAAGATGTACCTTTATAAAATTCTCCCTACCATGCATGCTACTTCGAGACATAATGTTGATGTATTACCTTTTAATTATTATTATTTTTACCGTGATGACTAATTACATGCAGCTCATCATTTATGTTGATGTCAATTGGAATGTGTTACTACCACGTGAATTGTCACATAACATGATTGAAGTAACACAACTCTACCACCTAAATAAAAATATCAAAGGGACCACTAATGTCCATGTGTCCCTAAATCTTTACAAACTTTAAGAGCATCTAAGAGCTCATCCTTTAAGTAAGGTGTATACTCAACCTATACATAAAAAAAAAAACATTTTATTATAAATAATTTGACATAAAAAGAGACTATGTAAAGGGTGTGCAGACAAGACAGTCAAGGTTAAAAAAACATTAGAAAAACTTTTGTAACTTATATATAATGAGATTGTTGTCTATCCAACTCACTATGATAAAATAATAGAATATTAATTGGATTATATATAAATATCCTAGTCCCATGCCACTTGGCATTACAAACCATAAATATATCACATGTTTGATCTAATTATAATTTATGTGCTAATGAAAATCTATTTCAAAATATATATTACCTCAATCCTAATAGGAGTGACAGCCCAAAAGTTTTATCTAACATTTGGTCATCCCTAACCTGAAAACGCCTCACATGCAGATGCTTTTAGGACTATAGCTATAAGAAAAAACATGTACATGATTAGTGAACGATCATATATATTTTTATAATAATAAATGAAATATAAAAATTCAAAACACTTTGTTTCTATCATTATACCTGTAAAAGAAGCAAACAACCACCGACTTGTTTGACTATTATCATGCATATATGACATAGTTATCGGTATAGGTTTGCAAGAACTATAAACCCCTAGTTATATAAAAGAATACAATCAGAGTCTTCTAATATGACACCACACATTTATGCAAAATCATCTACATATGTTAATGATAATAAATCTTATTATTGGCATATTAAACAAGCAAAAAAAGATAATTATTAGCATGATTATGATACTATGAATACAATTCAATATTAACATAATTGAATATAATAAAAAATTATACTTACATGTCTTGTCTATATAGCCTACAATGTGTGATCGTTCTGCAATCATAAAATCGACCTATTAATAAAAACTATAATGAAATTGTTGTCATTAGCATATTAGTTATGGAATCCACTGTATTGATAAACTCCATATGAACATAAAGCACCACCCCTAATACATGGCATCATAAAGTATCAATGCAAACATGTAAGATATAAACTATAAACTACTCTCAATCAGTTATTAATATTCAAACAATAGAATATAACATAAATGTAAAAAAAAAAAAAAACAAGTGTCTGAACTCTTTTAATAATGTTCACATATGTTATCCTGTTTGGAAATTTTTTATATTATGTCATCTTTGACTACATATGCTACATCTATATTAGGTTTTTCCCTCTCTTGTATCTATCTTGTCATACAATCAAGTGGAACTTCTTCGACCTTAACCAATTCTCCATTTCAAGGGGTCTAGTTCTATATTAGGACCAATATATACATTTCATAGTGATTCATTAAGTAAATGATTGAATAGAAGAGTGTATGTATTTTTGTACATCTCAACATTGTATAATGAGTCAACAAACAAAGTATAATAAACAACATGATGTTTCACACAACATGCAAGAAAGTGTGCACATAATTGATAGATATTCTGCTATTTATCATATATGCATTTCCTTCTTGCATGTTAATTGTTTGTTGAATCTCATTTTCAACACTAGGTTTAGGGAAGGTGACCTTAAAATATCTAATGTCAATGTTAAAGAGAGTTGCAACATGGTCTTTTGATTTGTTCAATTTGGTGTGAGTTTGGCGAGTAATAGTGGAGGCCACAATACACCACAAGAAATGAAATCTTGTTCATGCTCTCTTCGATCAACAAAATAAGAATTTGACCTATAAAAATCTAGCTGGGCTAGAGTGGCAATAAGCAATACACGTTCATTTTTTGGACTGACCAAGTTGACTAGGTTATATAGAAGCATTTTTCACATAACTTAATTTTAAACGTGGGCTAGATAAAGAATCGGGTCAAGAGATTTTTTTGTCAATTTCATTCTTTTTTGTCAATTTTATTATTGGTTAACCTATCAATTAAACTAAATTTGATTTTAAGGTTGACATACTAAACCAAATTTAATAATAATATCAAATAATTATCTACAGTCTGAATAATTTTTGTTACATTTAAATTTTTTCATACTACTTGTGGTATAAGCTTATAAAGTAATGTTATCCAAAATGAGGTGGTGATCAAGAATATTTTTAATAGGCTCTTTAACAAATTTGTTAGAAGCTAAAATATGATGGGACATAATAGACCCTGAAATACATGATAGCAAACAAATGACTGGCAAGTTGGGGCAATGAAGGTTTTGCTTTGTAATTAAACAAATGCTAGTCTTCGTTTTCCTCTTCAACCTATCCGAATTAATTAAGAGCTTGATGTCTTTAAGTACTTAATATTCTAACAATCTTCTTTGCATGAGTTTCATATTCATAATTAATTGTAAATTGAATGTTATTTCATATCACTTTTATTTTCAATTAAGGTTGTGAATCTTGTGATTAATTAATCAAAAAAAAAAGGAAGGAAGGTAGGAATGAAGTGTTAATGACGTGTTCCTGAAAAAATAAGTTTTAAATAAGTGATTTAAGTGTTTTAAATCTCACTAACATGTCTTGATTTTTCATAAGTTGAGGTATAATGGATACTAAAATTAATATCTAGGTGCTTCTCATAAGACATGTACACTGAACTGAGCCGCATGAAAAATTTATATGAAGAAATCACATATTTCTATGGAAAGACTCACATGAAGGTTGTATAAATGATTCTTAGATTTGAAATTACTAAGTTACCTTATATTGAGAATATTATGCTTTAATCTTGGTACATGTTATCTCAATCAAAGTAATGAAGGAGCAGACATTGTATATAACATGAATTATATGAAGGAATTTAAGTGATCAAAAGAGAATTCATTACCTTAGGTGAAATAGAGAAAATATTTTATTTGTTCTCAAATAATATTGACTAATAAATCATTGACCCCAAAGTGGAATGAGATTTAAAAAGAGTTTCAAATCTTATTCAAACGATCAATGACTATTATGTAAAGAATAAACATGATTTAGCATGACATACATACTACATGTTTTAATGTTAAAAAAAATATATTATTAATGAAAGGATATTAATTACACTAAGAAATCAGTCACTAAAAGGTTAATTCAAATCATTAATGATTTTTTTCTAATATTTAGAGGATCATGACACGTTGCTAGATGATGCACCTGATCTTCAAATATAAATTAATCAATTTTTGAATTGATAATAAATTAAAATTTTTAATTTATTTAATTCTATTTAATTAGAATTATAATTTATATTTGGACCAACATATTAGCAACCTAATAGGTCACACATATTAAAAACTATTGCTCATAAATTAAACTGAGATGATTTAATTAAGTATGACTTGATTAAAATATATTTTACAAATTCAGGATTAGAATATAATTAATATAAGGATTATATTTCTAGACCAAGAAAAATCAAGTAAGGACTTGATTGAGTTAATTTCTAAAATTGTTCTAAATTAATATATGGATATTATTCAAAGGCGCAATTTGATAATTTATCAATTCATAAGGTTTTTCAAATTTTCCTATAAATAATAAGTTGTGCATTTTATTTTTTAGTTGTTGTTGTCCGTTAGATAGAAAAACTATGTAAGTCACAAAATAGAGAGCTAACATTTTAGGCATAACAATCACTCTCTCTTAAATGAGAATTTAAGAGATTTCTCACTGGTGGTTCGTGTAGGTTACCGTTGGAAGCCGGACAATTGGACGACTTGTGGTTTTCAACAACTCAGCCTTTAAAGAATTATTCGAAGTTGAAGAAGATCAAATCTTCAAGTAATAAATCCCTAAATAACTTTAAATCTGTCTAACATGATCCTAAGGAATCTTGAATATTTTTGTTTTATTGTTTCCGCTGCGTGTATGATATTCAGGAACCCAACATCCTTTACTTTCAAACTTTTGTCTCGTTGACTTCTTTTTATAACTTTGCCTACATATCTAAAACTTGTGGTTCTCTCTTTTTATATATATATATATAATTTATCTTGATTTATCGTTTTCTTTTCTAGATATTCTATATAAAAAAACATTAAAGTATATATAAAATGCAATAATTAATTAAAAATTATGAAAGAACCATTTTATCCAATAGCTTAAGCTGTTAGATGAGGTCGCAATAATAGTTTTATATTACTTTCTAACGCATCCTTTCAAGTGAAAGCTATTTGAGCTTGAAACTTGAACATACTCACACTACCTTGTGCAATTAATTAAGAGAATAAGGGTGTTCAAATTCGAACTCGAGACCGTTTGGTTATCAAGATTCTGATACCATGTCAAAAAACCATCTCACTTAATAATTTAAACTATTAGATAAGATCTCAATCATACTTTTATTTTACTCTAACAAAAATGACTTACAATTTGTTAGGTATGATTTTGATTTTAAATGATAACTCAAAAGTTATTTCTTATAAACCACTTATAACAAAAATGTAAAATATTTTTTTAGAGAGGAAGTAATTTTATAAACATCAAATTGAAACAAAACAAAAAAACTCTATATACATTTGTTATAGTAAAATAAATTTGACAAGATCCATACGATGTTGATGAATCATGATCTTTTAGGTAATGTGTAGTTTTTTCATGGTTGACTAATAGAGCTCTTTGAACTTCCCAAATTAGTTTTTTTTTAAATAAGACCTTTTTTTTCAAATCATGCATGTGGATGAGTCTTCGCTATCATAGATTAGTGAGGAAACAGGTTGCACTATCATTTCATATTGATGAAAGTTTTCGATCACCTAACACTACCAATGAATGTCAATCCCTTCCAAATAACAAGATAGAATCTAATAATATTTATTTAAAGAATCTAATATCCTAGAATTTGAGACATCAAACATATATCTAGAAAAGAATTATACATACAAATCAGATTTGAAAAAGTTAGACATTAATGGTAGGATTTAAATAAAAAGGTTAAGAAATACCTCAACTACATAAAAAAAACAAAATAAATAAAGTGGTTGTCACAAGCTTTTTTCTAGCATATGATAATTCAAACTAGATTTTAAAAAATGTATTTTTATTGAGAAAAAAGAGATATAGAGAGGAGATATGAAAAGAAAAAAAAGAGAGGACTTGAAATGATTTTAAGTTAGAAATATGTTTGGTAAAAATTATTTAAATATATTTATTTTTTTAAAAAAGACGTTGTCTAATTTAGAATTCATAAAATAAAAGTTTAAAATTTTGATTAAATCAAAATTTTAATTTAAGTGAAAATTTATTTATAATTAAATATCTTTATGAATTTTCTATGATTTAAAAGATAAGGAATTAAAAACAAGTTAAATCAATTTACAAAAGTTATACCAAACAAACCTTTAATTTAAAATTTTAATTAAAAAAAATTTCTACTAAAATCTTTGTCGTTCATTTATTTTGAAATGTTATATTATAGGAAAATACACACTCTATATCCAAGAGAATATGATAGGACCTTAGTCTAAAAAAAAACTAATGATATGTTAGAATACAAGAAAATAAGAAATGGAATAAAGTTCTAAATCATATAAAAATTTAATTAATACTAAACATCACAAACACTTACAATAGCTAGATTCACTGAAAAGAAAAAATTCTCATAGATAAAATAGAATCATGGTTTGGCTAAAGGGTTGTTAAGATGCTTGTTAAGAATCAATTAACTCCAATAAATTGTTATGATAGTTAATAAAATATGCTTTATTTGTTTTTTTAACTTTTTGGGGAAAAATATATTAATTTTTTAATTACATTATTGTCGATATATAAACTATGCTATTAATTAGAGGGTGTTTGGGAGTGTGGTAGTTATTGTTTTTTAAAATATTTCTTGCTCGGAAACGCATAAAAAAATATATTTTTATTTTTTAAAATCTATTTTTGACATTTTAAATGGCATCTAAAATTATCCCAAGAAAAATCAGTCTATGCCAATATGCTAATTGGTTTAAAAATATCTTTTACCATAAAAGATAAAAAACAATTAAAAATCAATTAAATCTCCTAATATATTAACCTTCAGTTTCTATTTTTAACTTATTGTAAACAATTAAAATAAGTTTCCATTTAAGTATTACTAATTTAGTAAGTTTGACTATGATAAGAAAATGACCAAATAGATGGATTTTCTTCGACCATCCTACGCAAACCACAAATTTTTCAAGGCCTAATTAACAGTAATAACAATTTCAAGAAATTAATCTAATAGTTTTTTTATTATTATTGAATTTAAATCTCAATATTAGCTTTTTAACTTTTGAAAAAAATCTTTAACTTTCCTAGATACTCCACCACCTATTTTCTTATTTTTGATTTATAATAATTTATTGGCTAATTAATTCTAGATTTGGTGGGAAGATAACTCCCTCCAATCGCTCCTTGGATTTTCATAAATATATATAATAAACCCTTACGTTTTTAATTAGGTAAATTCAACAAATGTGTTTTCAAATTCCATACACAATTCAAATTAAAAAAAAATAGTTTATATTATGAGACCCACTAATAATATTAAAATAAAAAAATTTAAAAATAAAAGAGAAATAAAAATCAACGGTATTTAATTTCACATTAGTTATTTAATGCAACTAACCATCTTTTTTCTTTCGAGTTCTGACATAAACTTAATTCCTGACGAGAAGCAAAATAATGAAAAAGATGGAAAATTATAAAATAATTTTGTTCTTTCATACATGTTATTGTGGATTAGAGCAGTATAATGACAGAGTTATCTTTATCACAAAACTTGCTAAACATACAGTGGAGTGGAGTTGTGTTTTTCATGGGATGTATTTGACATTGAAAAAAATGATTGGAAACAAAAGTGTCAGTTCAGATTTTGCTTGGGCATGGTAAGACTGCATGCCCCAAGCGCTGGAGCATGATACCATGAGTCAAAAAAATATTTATAAACGAAGTATAAATAATTTATAAAAAACAAACAATCACAAAAATCTAATTTAACGTTTTAGATCTAAAAATTATATCTTCCCATAGAAATAGTTTATTTTTCATGTTTATGAATTTGTTATTCCTTCAATAAAAATTCTATTTTATGGTTGTTACGGATATAATTTTTGTTCAAAAATACTTTTTTATTTGAAAATATATTAAAATAATATATTTTTTTATTTTGAAATTTATTTTTAATATTAATACATTAAAATAATTTGAAAATATAAAAAAAATTAATTTAAAGCAAAAAAAATAAAAAATAAATTAATTTTTATCTTTGGTCAGGTGGTCAAGCCAGATTCAAATGTCTTGGGTCTGATGTCCGGACCCAACGCTCGTGGATTTGGCGTTGCAGTTAAACTCACTCAAATTTGAGTCAAACATGTTTAATAATATTATTAATAATATTAAAAATATTAATATTATTAATATAATAATTAATAAATTTGAGAAAAATATTATTAATATTGAAAAACAACCATATATTTTATTTGAAGAGTAAAATTAAAAATTATTGTTCTTCTTCTTCTTCTTCTTATTATTATTATTATTATTATTATCTTTAATAAATTTGAAAAAAAAATATTATTACTATCGAAGATAAATCATAAATTTGATTTGAAAGAATTAAAAAGTATAAGAACTTGGGTTAGGCGAGTTTATTATTATTATTATTATTATTATTAAATTTTTAAAAAATATTATTTCCATCAAAGAAAAACAATAAATTTCATTTGAAGAAATTAAAAATTATAAAAACTTAGGCCAGATAAGTTTAATATTATTAATAATATTAAATTAATTAATATAATTAAATTTGAAAAAAATATTATTACTATTGAAAAAATATAAATTTAATTTGAAGGGTAAAATCAATTATTATTATTGTTGTTGTTATTATTATCATTATTATTATTAATTTGGGTCTAGCATCCCCTTCCAGACCTTTTTTTGGGTCTGGAAAGGGGCGACTGACCCACGTTACTTGGGTGTGACATGATGCAGATCCAAGTTCCCTGGGTCTTATAGTCCCACTTGATCCAATGCTTTTAGGTTCAATGTGCGGACCTAAGGCTAATGAGTCCAGCGTTGCAGTTAGACCCAAGCTACTTGTGTCGTGCAGCCCCTCTTGGGCTCTTGGGCTTGACGTTTAAAAGGGACCCAAAACTTTTAGGTTTAGCGTTGCAGCTAGACCCACTTAAAAACTTGGGTCAAACATGTTTAATATTATTATTAATATTAAAAATATTATTATTTATATTATAATAATAATTATTATTATTATAATTACTATTACTATTATTAATATAATAATTAATAAAATTGAGAAAAATATTATTAATATTAAAAAATAATCATAGATTTGATTTGAAGGGTAAAATTAAAAATTATTATTATTATTATTATTATTATTATTATTATCATTAATAAATTTAGAAAACATATTATTACTATTGAAGAAAAACCATAAATTTAATTTGAAAGGATTAAAAAGTATAAGAACTTGGGTCAGGCGAGTTTATTATTATTATTATTATTATTATCATTAATAAATTTGAAAAAATAATATTATTACTATTGAAGAAAAATAATAAATTTTATTAAATTTAAAATAAATATTATTACTATTGAAAAAATAAAAATTTGATTTGAATGATAAAATCAATTATTGTTGTTGTTGTTGTTGTTGTTGTTATTAATTTGGGTTTGACATGCTCTTTCAGACCTAAAAAACTTGGTGTTGCAAAGGACTGTGACCCAAGTTACTTGGGTGTGGCATGGTGCAGACCCAAGTTCTTTGGGTCTTGCAGCCTCGCCTGACCCAAGGCTTTGGGGTTCGATATTCGAACTTAAGGCTCTTGGGTATGACGTCAAGACCCAAGTCTCTTAGGTATGTTGTTCAGATCCAAGGCTAATGGGTTCAGCGTTGCAACCATGCACACCCAATCACTTGGGTTGTGCAACCCCATTCGACTTAAGGCTCTTGGGTCCGGGTCCGAGTCTCTTGGGTCCGATATCAAAACCCAAGGCTTTTGGACTTGACATTTAAAAGGGCCCCAAAGCTCTTAAGTATGGTGTTGCAACCAGACTCACTTAAACTTGGATCAGACATGTTTATTATTATTATTAAAAATATTATTTTTTATAATTAATAAATTTTTTAAAAATATTATTAATATTAAAAAACAACCATAAATTTTATTTAAAGGATAAAATTATAAATTGTTGTTTACCATCGAAAACACTCCTCATTGTTTACCATAGGTTTTTATTTTTCTCATTTGGTTTGAATTTTTTTCAATATTAATATTATATACGGGTCTCATAATATATTATTATTATTATTATTATTATTACAACTTAATTGTGTAAAAAAATAATTAATTTTGAAAAATAGTATTCATTTGAAAAACACAAGGGCTTAGTTGTGGATTTATGAAACACAGGAGGTGAACTTAAGTGGGTTTTGCCCAAAAACTGTCAACAGTTTTACTCTCGTACCCATTTCTTCAACAACACAAAACTCTGCATTCCAGTTTTCAACACCCCCTCCACTTCTGTCCCACCCAAAAAATGGGACTTTCATGGAGCAATAGTAGAAGAACCACCACTTTTTATCACCCCCATCCACCTCCTCCGCCACCGCCACCACCTTACTATTATCATCCTGGAGAAGCCGTCTCTCCTCCTCCTCCTCCCCCACCACCGCATCAAAATCACTACACCACCATACAACAACCACCACCAACAACCTCATCACCACCACAATCTTACCCTTATCCTACACACCCTCCACCTCCAATTCACTCCTACTACAACTCCCATCCATACCATTCCCGCAACTATGCAAATCACAATTACCAATACCAACCCTTTTATTATACCAGTCATTATCAACCCGCTAGTGGGTGGTCTCCTGTAATTAGGCCTAGTGTGGGTTTTTCTACTACTGCTGCTTCTACTGCACTGCCAATTCAGCTGGAGCCGGCTCCTTTTGTTGATCATCAGAATGCAAAGAGGATTAGGAATGATGTCAATGTTCATAAAGATACTTTAAAGGTTGAAATTGATGTTTCAAATCCTGATCATCACTTGGTTTCTTTCGTTTTCGATGCTTTGTTTGATGGGAGGTTAGTATTTGATTTGCTGGTATTAGATTCTTGTTGAATTCTTGCTTTTGTTTCGGTAAAGATGAGGTTTTTAATATATTGGTTGCTTGTTACATGATACTTGATTAAGGGTTTGCTTCTGTTGCTAAATTGACATGGAGTATTTAGTTTGCTTAAGGAATTAAATCAAGATCTTGAATCTCGTAATTTCCATTAGCTACGAGCTTTGGTGATTAACTTTATTGGATCCCTTTAGTTAAGTCTGAGGTGAGATATTGTATTGTTATGAGTGACCGAAGGAATTGAAGCAAGATAAAGACTGCCCCCGAGAAGGAATGAATTCAATTTGCATTATTGGGTGACTTTTTAATGTTGAAAACATTTCACAGTGGGGATTCAATCCTAATGGGTGATATCTCAAGTGATAGTATGGGGTGATATAGAATATGGACCTCATGCATCTTATCTCTTAATTGTTGACTCTCTAGAGTGGCTTTGGTGGTGGAAATAAGAGTAGTGAAGGGTTTCGAAAATGAAATTTGCAAGAACGAGCCAAAACAGGGAAATTTGAATGATTTAACATAGAGTGACACGACCATAACCAAAGCCTAAGTTTACTTTCCCCGTTTATGATGTTCTCCTAATACCTCTAGAGATACTTGGAGATCGTGGACCGTGGTTGCTTATATGCTGCAAATGCTGGCCATTTTTTCCTATGTTTGACATATTGATGCGGGACAATAAATAATAAGAATTAAAGTAAGAAAAAGAAAGAAGCTTTAGAGAAAGAAGAAAGCTAAAGAAGAGAAGAAAGGGGATTGGAGATATGCAAAGTCTGCAATATTTTCATTAATCATCAAAAACTATCTAACATTTAGAAAAGTAGGATATAAATACTAAAATCCTAACTAGAACAAGCGTTTAGGTTTATGGCCCACTAAATAAAATACCCAACAATAATTAAATTAAACCCAACAAATAAAACCAAATTAATAAATCTTAACTAAAAGTTCACATAAATTAAATCCAAAAACATAAGCTAAAGCCCAATTTCTCAATAGTTTGGGCTATCCTCCATCGTCTATGATCATATGCATGCGTAACCAATGTTTCCGGTTCGGTGTCCCCATCAATTATCCCGGGGTTGGAAGAACTCGACCCCGTCGAGTATAGGTCAAGACAGCTCCAATAATGCTCTCAAAGATAAGGATCAAGCTGTTATGATGTCTCTCTAATAATCCAAGTATAGTGTGAATCTGGTCGTCGAGCCCATATACTGGGATTTGCTGAAGTTCATAATCCCTGGTAAAAACAACTTGTGCATTCAAAGTAGCATTAGTATGTTCCTTTTGTGCCAAAGATATGGATAATGAGGTAGGGGTATCAAAAGGAGCATCAAGGATAGGTTGTATTTTATAAATAATGAGATCTTTTATGTTAAAAATAGAGCTAATATCAAAGTTTAATGGCAATTTAATGGCATAATTATTTGATTCAATCATTTGCAACACTTTGAATGGTCTAGCACTACTTACTTGCAATTTATGATCGGTTTCCAAAGGACACCGTTCAGGTCTAATTTGTATCATGAAATAATCTCCAACATTAAATGCATCATGATACTTAAGTAAATCAGCTCAAAATTTGTGTTGTTCATTACTTGCTTGAATTTGTTTCATGATCTCAACATGCAAATTATGAAGTCCACATGGTAACGACTCAGTTGACTTAGACATCCTATTGTGAGAAGATATGGGAAGGTGTTCTATAGGCTTATCAGGTTTGTAACTATGAACATTAAATGATCGAGGGTGTGGAATGAGACAAACTTTGTTTGAAACATGTGTAGACATGGTATGGACACAATCAAGTAAACTAGGATTATCTTCATCTTCTTTATCATGTGCATGAGGTAAGGGGTCAGAAAGCTCAACATGTTGCTCTAAACTTATGATGTGCTGGACACCAAGCATGTGGGGTGAGGAATCAGGTAGTTTAGGAGGACTAATATCATGAGACTCTTCTAAGACCTTATCTCTATAGGCGATTCCACTAAAGAGTTTCCTAAAACTTCTTCTACTATTAAAGCAGACATATCAGACTCTTCCCTAACGTCATTCTCAAGCTCACGTGGGCTTATTGTGTTAAGTACCTCTTCTTGCACATCCTCGTCATCTAGGTCACTAAAATCCTCAAGATTAGGCTCATACACTTCAGCACTACAATATTCCTCTTTACATATATGCTTATATTTTTGGATGGCTAAAGGTTTAGAGGTACAATCTAAAGAGATATGCCTAAAACCTAGACAATTAGTACACTTAACCATTGAACTCACCTTAGACACTTCATTAACAACTCATTTGCCTTTATCTTTCTTATAAAGTTGGGAGTTACTCTGATTAGGTCTGTGTGGTGGAGCACCTAACAAAGAATCACTACTTCTGAATTGGGACCTAACAGGGATACTATAAGAGTCCTGATGATTCTTCCACTGATTCTTTGTGACCAACTTGTAGTCTTTAACTAAGGTATAAGCTTGGTCAAGGGTAGATACACTTTGAAATACAACTTCTCTTCTAAGATCATCTTTCAAGCCTTTATAAAATCTACGCAAAGTCATGGCTTCATTCTCTCTTATGGCACATCTCATCATGTAATCGTTAAACTGTGTTATATACTCATTGATAGACTTATTCCCTTGTCTTTAATTGTTTCATTGGTCTAAGAATTTATTCCTATAAGACTGGGGTAGGTACTTCTCCTGAAGGTCTTGTTTCATTTTGATCCAATCAGTTATAGGAGGTTTACCTCTCATCTCTAAACAATCTTCAACTTCTCTCTAATAAGTTTTGGCTTCACCGATAAGCTTTATCTCAACAAATCTAACTTTCTTATTATCAGACAAGTTATGCCACTCAAATAATGATCCATATCACGAATCCACATATCAAATATCCAAGGGTCATGACGACCATCAAAAGTGGGGGCTTCTATTTTGTTAGGACTCAAGACTCGCTCATTAAAGTCATCGTGTTTAGAGTAACCTAAATGATAGTCATACTGGTGGCGCTCAGAGTGAACTTGTCCATAATGCTTGTTCTTGTGATATTTATTGGTCTTTGAGTGCCTTATTCGAAAACTCTCTTGGCGCTCAATTCTTTTAAACATGGTGATCACCTAAGTTTGCAGTTCCCTTTAAATGGTCATGAGAGTATCACTAATGGTCGATTCTACGGTAAGTGTAAACTTAAGCTTGAACACTAGATGATCATGACACAAATGCATGCTATACTAACTTATAAATGGAATTAAGATCACAAATGGTTCTTGTAAGTAAAATCACAACCCAGAAAAAATAAAGCTAATCTTTTTTTTTCTATTTTTTTGTGAAGATTAATCAAGAACAGATTATGCCAGGAAAATTATAAGCACGCAATACTGGACCTTTTAAGTGTAAATGATTAATCAAATAATGGTCACAACTTTTACTAGCTTCAGCAAGCTCAACAACTAGTTGCTAAATATTAATGAAGAAAGAGGTTGATAAACAAGAGTTAAAAGATAAAATGCAAGGTGGGAATTTTGTTTTTGTTTTTTTTTTTTTCTGGCACAAAAGTAATATTAATGATAACTCTAAATGACAATTGCACAACCAGAAAAGATAAAAAATCAACAAATTAAAAGATGAAGTGATTCACTAATTAGATTGAGGCGAGGAAGCTTGCTGCCATTGACATGGCAGATTGAATGCCGGTTGACGTGGCATATGTGGTGGCAGTCATTGGTGACATGTTGACTGAGGTGGCAGGAACCAACAACATAGCTGCTGAGGTGGCAAAAGCAGGGAAATGAATTTCTGACATGATGATGTGGCAGCTGATGAGGTAGTATAGGATGATGTGGCGGAATCCGCTTATGTGATAGACTAGTCACGTGGCCGACTATGCTGAAATGGCGGCTGACGTCGACCAGATAGTTGACGTGTCGATTGACGTGGCATGGTTAATTAATCTTGCCTCAAACGACTTCTGTGCTGCAATCCTCTTTGCTGAGTTTCCTTCTTGTTGTTGTTGGCGGCGAGGCATGACTGCTGATCTGTTGATACTGTTGTTTAGGCGTCGCCAGGGCTGAAAGACAAGTTATGGTGGCTGCGGCTGGTGCTGCTGGAGGGTGCAATTTAGTGGTGGCTGCGGCAAATGGTTTGTAACTCTAATTTGGGTTGTTGAAGACAAAGCTCTGCTTGATGTCTAATCTACCGCTGGTGGGGAGAGGATGAAATTGGTGGGTGCGCCGTCGCCGACGAAGATCTGCTGTTGGTGTGGACGACCTGTTGTGGCTGCAGGTTGTTGACGGCGTGTACCTATGGATTGATGTGGTGGTATTGGCTGTGATCGGCGTTGAAGGCAGACTGTAATTGATGTTTTCCAGATTGTTGCATTTTGAGGATGAATAGTGAACAGTGAACAATGCACAGTGGTTTTTTTTTTTTTAATCAGAACAATAGAACTTTTTTTTTTAGATCAAACCAGAACTAGGATTAAGCATAAACATGTAGACCGTTTAATTATAAGAACAATTAAAACCCTGGCTCTGATACCAAATTTGATACGGGACAATAAATAATAAGAATTAAAGCAAGTAAAAAAAGATGCTTTAGAGAAAGAAGAAAGCTAAAAAAGAGAAGAAAGGGAATTGGAGATATGCAGAGTCTGCAATATTTTTATTAATCATCAAAAACTGTCTAACATTTAGAAAAGTAGGATATAAATACTAAAACCCTAACTAGAACAAGCGTTTGGGCTTATGATATACTAAATAAAATACCCAACAATAATTAAATTAAACCTAACAATAATTAAATTAAACCCAACAAATAAAATCAAATTAATAAATCAGAACTAAAAGTTCATATAAATTAAATCCAAAAACATAAGATAAAGCCCAATTTCTCAATGGTTTGAGCTATCCTCCATCATCTATGATCATACGTGTGCGTAATCAATGTTTCCGGATCGGTGTCCCATCACATATAAATTAGTAAAATTAGGCGAATAGTTCTAATATGAAAAGTGATTAGTTAGGAAAAGTAGTTTAGTCAAGCTAAACTGCTTGTTAGAAAAGTAATATGGTTTAGTAACAATATTGACTATGCAAATTTTATAATTAAGTCTAGTTACAAATGCTACAATCAAACATCAAAATGGTTGTGAATAAGAATTGGACTGTCTAATACAAGCTATTACAAGAATACTGCTAAAAAAGGCCATATGATGCCTTGATTTTTCATTATATGGGCTTCAGTAGCAACTGTTTTAGTTTTACTCTTTGGTTTCAGTATTGCTGTTTTCGTTTATTATTGTCTTAAATACAACATAATTTACTACAAGTACCACGAAATCTTGATTACAATTTACTACAATTGTAATAAAGATTTCGTTGGTCTGTATGCTGACTGACATGCTTTTTTTTTTTTTTTTTTTGAGAAAGACTGACAGAGTTGTATATTAAAAGTTTCATCATATTGGCTTTATTATGTTAGAAATTAACTCGCTCAAAAGTTTAACATTTATGATTACACAAGCACAATATGAAAGAAATGTGTCCTCTATACCTATTGTAATATTAAGAATGACCCGAAGTTTTCACCCACAGACCAACGAATTAACCTCACATTAGTTTGATTTTGTTATTCTCTCTCCCCATCTTTTGTTTGACTTTATGGAAGGATTATCTTCCTCTTTGGGAGGCTTGACTAGTTTGTTGTGCTGATTGGAAGAAACTTGTCATTCTGTATGCATGAAATTTCTATATGGTGATTTTCTTTATTTGTTTATTCTCCATGTAGGATATACCATAGCTATATTTTTTCGGTAGACTTAATGTATGCTATGCCAATGAGCTATATAGTCAACTTAGGATAGTCGAGTTAGAGCTCATAAATGCATTGATTAGGAGCCTTTCATAGACCTTCATTAATATGTTCTGTCTCAATCTAGCTGACCTCAGATATAAGCACAGGTGCTTGTTTAGTATAGGAAGACATTCACATAGGTGAAAATGTCAGTGGGATTTATTTTGATGTTTCAAGGTCTTTTTTAGGAAGGTGTTTATATTTGGAAAATACCGATTTATTACATGTATTAGTGTATTAATGTTAAGTTCTCAAATTATCTTGTTTTGTGAAAATTTCAATAACATGAAACAATCTGAATTAGGGAATTGCAGTGAGAAGTTTGCACTTCTAAAGAAGCAATTTCAAACATTGATGCCTAATTTGTCTCTGGATCTGAACATATTTTGACCCAACAATCTGGCTTGTTTAAAAAGAACATCCAAATGTCACAACATGAGAATCTCATTGGGATTGTTTCATAACAGAACCAAAGCACTTGATCCCTTCGGAGCACTAGAAATACCAGCAATTAACTAGAAGCTTCATCCCGGCATGATTATCTAAAGTATTCTAATCACTCACGCGCGCACACACACAATATGATTATATTTTTTTTTGTATATCTAATACTGTTTGTTTTGTTTGTTTTGTAATAACAGCATTACAATTTTCTACTTTGCCAAGGAAGAGCCGGATGGTAGGTTTGTTCCCGCATTTCCTGAAGTCCATTTACCCGTGAAAATCTCTTTCCAGAAAGGTCCTGGCCAGAGATTTTATCAGCCTTCGGGAACAGGCATTGATTTGGGCTTCTTTGAGTTGGATGATCTCTCAAAATCATCACCTGAAGAAGATGTCTTTCCACTTGTAATTGCTGCTGAAACAAACTTGCCAGATGATTTAACAGATGAACATATTGATTCTGTGCCAAACACACTACGCCACATGCAGATTACTCAAGCTGTTCTCGAGAAGAAAAGTGGTGACAATTTCCATGTGAGAGTAATCAGGCAGATTCTGTGGGTTGCTGGAGTTAGATATGAGCTGCGTGAGATATACGGAATAGGAAGCTCAGCAGCTGAAGGCTTTGATGACAGTGACCCAGGGAAGGAGTGTGTGATTTGCATGACTGAACCTAAGGATACCGCCGTGTTACCTTGCAGACATATGGTGAGAGTCCACCTCTTATGCATCATGAATTGAAGGTTTAGTTCAAGGCACATGAGTGCAAGTTATCTAATTTCTAGATTTTATTTAGTGGATATATCCCTTTGTTCATCTCTCTCACACAGGCAGACATTTTCTATTTTTAGTAATAGTCTTATGTGGAAATCTAGACCAGAATAGTTTTTTTCTCTATTGTTAATGTTCACTATCTGATTTTGCATAGTGTTTTCAATAAAACTTCATTCAAGAGGAAATACTCTTCTTTCTAGTATCTAAGTTCCTTGAGGAAATTGTCTGCACTCCGCATGTAGTTACAAGTTTAAATCTCTTTGCCCGTACCTTTATATTTGAACCTCTATTCCTATGTTCTCAAGTCATGCTGCTTGTATCTTTTCAGTGCATGTGCAGCGAGTGTGCAAAAGAATTGAGGCTTCAATCAAATAAGTGTCCCATATGCCGCCAACCAATTGAGCAACTTATAGGTATCAAGATAAATAGTGGTGATCAATGAGGATGAGAAGCTGCGTTCCTCATATGAAGTTGGATTTATGGTGCAATGGTTAGCCTTTTTATTCTAATTTATTTTACTGTAACTTTCCCCTATGAATGTGCGATCTAATTTTTTTTATATTTTTATTCTTTTTGTTTGTCCTTTATATTTAAATATACTTTTCTTCTGTCTTTGTACAAGGTACTCTGTAGATCAAATCTTGCATAGAGATAATTCACTAACAGTAAACATCAAATGAATCTTTAGCCACCTGTATTATTTACCTTATAATTGTTTGGCCATGAAGCCACCTTTATTACCTTGATCATCTTATTCTTGCAAAATGACTTCTTGCTATATGGCTTCGCATCAAAAGTTTGGCCTTGTCCAGGACCAGGAATAAGAAATGCATATGTATGCAGGTGCGAGGATAGTTTAAAGTTTTTTCATGAATATGAGGTATCTACGTTAAAGTTAGGATTTTTGGCTGGCTCTTTTTTCTCTTAACCCATTTAAGTGACCAAGTCCATAGATCATGCTCGTAACCTTCATTATTGAATTCAGCTTCTGTTGGCATGTATCTATCATGTGTGCATGTGTGTCCGTAAAATAGCTATTTTCATGTGTAAGTTAAGCACGGAGATTCCAAAGGTAGAAAGAAAAGCTGCAAGACAACTGGACTGAGGAAACCTACTAGCAGGTCTACAGTAGCAGCCTTTTCCCTTTGAGCTAAGAGCCGAAAAGAGAGGCAGAGGGAATATTTTCCATTGAAGTTAGAATTGAAGGGGGGAAATTGAGAATCTTCAAAGCCCATTTTGTACCTTTATTGATATGTTTACCCTTGAACTGATCAGAGAACACAGTAGTCGTGCTTTGATTCCTAAGAAATAATGCGATGCAATGTCTGTAAAGTGAAATGTTGAAGGCATAATTAGTAGGAATTTAATAATGAAAGTCTATCTATTTAAATTGCTAATACGGTTATAAATATATATATCTGATTTTTTCTGTATGCGTCTTGAGTTAAATGAGCTTTTTAGCATGCCAGACTGGACTCATTTTTCTGTATGCCAGCTGTTATTAGTTATTGATCACCCCAAGCAACTTCATAGCTTATGTTGAAGTTTCTTAAATTATCTAGTCTTGCTACTGTGCATTATGTTGCTGGATATACAGTGATCCTTTTCTTCCAACACCTGTTTGTTTCGAAGGAGAGGTAACAGGAAGGTTTCATCCGAAAAAGAGTTCACGAGAAGGAAAAGGGAGAGGAGGGAGGGCATAACCTTGTTTCAATGGGAAAGGGAGGAAGAAGGTGAATCTCTCCTTCCATTCAACCTTCCAAGTCCCTAAAATATAGTTTCTTAGTCATGTGACATAAAAAACTGTCACATTGTTTTTCTTTGCTCTCATGATCAGCCAAAAGAAAAGGAAAAAAAGGGTACTTTAACCTTCCCTCTTCTATTTAAGAGTGCACGTACCTCGACTAATCTCACGGGCTCTGAAGTTAATGACTATGTAAACCTTTAGTGGCCATCATAGTAGCAACTACAGGGCTCAAACCTAAGACTACAGGGAAAACAAATCTCTTAATCCCAAACTCTTATCACTAGGTCATTTACTATATAGTTATTGCCTTGTTATTCCCAGTGAAATGGGGGAAATAGGGAGAAGAAAAAACAAAGACTGCCCATCATAATATATGGTCAAAACTTCTCTAACATTTATACCTCTACTATTATTTACCCAATTTAGACTAAAAATCTAGAGCAAGAACAGAGAGATTGTACTGAGACCATATAGGATGATTATATATAGATACAAAATAAACGACCTTCCATCCATCAATATATATAACGTGTAATTGTATATCTTCCTCTCATTTATCAGTCATTAACCACACACCATGTGGGTGCTCAAGTGATACCCTAAACATAAATAGCAATCTCTGTGCCTAGTTGCCTAGGAGTTTCCTCTCAAGAACGACATAAAAGGAAGTAAAACCAAACCTAGAAATAATTGTTTGGTTCTTGAATTCATTCAAACTCACCCAAAAACTGTTCCCAAATTTAACACACAACATACCAAGTGGATGCTTATGGGATATATGGCTTTGAGAATTTATTAAATTACTTGAACAGAAAGGAAAAAAATATATTTGAAAAGGGAAACATCAAGCACAGAGCAAATTGCTTATATAGTATAAATTTGACCTTCTTCACTATGAAATAATACTTCGTATCTGTAATTAAATAGTACACATATAGTGTCTCTGTGCTTAAATTAAAGCAGGAAAATCGTCTGGTTGAGGTTATTTGTCACCATTAATCAAATGCCTTTTTTTTTTACAAGTAAAGTGGCACAGGGGTTTCATCACGATTTTAGCTTTTTAAGAAGGACAACAACAGTTTGGTGGAAAAGAAGTCTTGAAAACATAAACAAAATAACGCTACAAACGTGATATTATGTCCATCTTTGGGCTATGTTCAGAGTTGCTTTCTTTACCTAATTGCTCTCAATGTAAGACATAATTTATCCTAAAGAGCTTTAATTCGTTACATAACTTAACCATGGCCAGGTCCTTTTATAAAAGTTCATTCTCTCAACTATATCATGTTTTATTTTTATTTTGTTTGCCAATAAGCCAATTATTTATTGAATTACAGACCAAATATCTTCATTATATTAGCTTCCAAATATAAATGATAGCTACTGGTATCAATTTTTACTTTTATTTTTTACTTGAAAAAGCAAAAATATTTCTCTTTATTATATTTAGCTAACTTTTAGCGTGTTTTTTTTTTCTTTTTTTGAACCATATCAACTTTTAGTGTATATGGTAATTCTTACATTACCATAAAAGGGTAATTAATAACTAGAAATTGATAGCAGCACTGTAAAATCTTCTTTAAAGAAAGAAAGAGAAGTAGATCGACCAATACTGAAAGGAAAACATGAAAGAACTGGTTTAAGGAAAACTAAAAAGAGGTGCTAGGATAAGAACATTCAACATCTAAACACACCCCACCACATTTAAGAAGGGGTATAAATGTATAGAGAGAGAAAAAAAATGACTTTTCTTCTCTCCCAAAACCGACAAGAACCCTAGCTACAACAACCCCTTTCTTGCAAAGAAACTGTAACTTCTCCCGTTTCGGAATAAAAACAACAATCTCATGTCAACTCTGAACAAGAGGGGGATGAGTTTAACTATCATGTGTCTAATAATAACTTCTTGTAAGATCTATTAAATCTTAATAAATAAAATTCCAAATCATTATTTGTATTACATTGTTCACTAGTTTCTTTTTTATTACTCAATTATAGTCTTCCAATACTTGAAGTTCTTAAACACTCCATCCTTACTCTTAAGAAAATAAAATCAAGTATTTATGAAATCATCATTATTGAAAGTCAAGATATAACTCATTTTAAGAAAGGACTTTAGAATTTCAAAGCCAAAATAAATATAATTTAAACATATTTGATCTTGTGAAGTGCACTAAAACAACACAGCTTTTGTTCACCCAACACACAATTATCACAAAAAGTTAACTAATAGATTTCTAATTATGACAAATTAGAACATTTTTTTAAAATTTTTACTATGAAAACATAAAGCATTTGTATATGTGACTATGATCTTCCACAATTACCACTATTATCCAAACCTTGCTATCTAGATCTACTCCTTGCTACAAGTGCATCCTCTTTATTATTATTAAAATTGCCACTCAATTGTCTCTTTATAAAATTTTTAGAAAATGAGAAGACTAGTTGCCTCATATACAATTTTAGTTTTTCTTTTAAATAGAATAGCCTTTTTAAATTTTGAATACAACAATAACAAAGTGTGGTCTTCATCATTAATTTGAACAACAATAGGTAATAAATTTATAATACTTGAATTAAACTAATCAAGATGAAATTTATTAGTGTACCTTTTTCCATTCACAATATACATAGAGATTATTTGTAAACAACATAATCATGGATGAGGATTTAACTTGTAAACTCCAGGAAAATAAATGTCTGCATAAATTGCAAACTAAATAAATAGAAAATAAAAGTGAAGAAATTTATGTATAGATTTAAATAAAACAAGAATTTGAAAAATTTCAGATATAAATTTCTAGATGAAATATTTCAAGATATTATAAATTTAACTCGGAAATATTAAGGATGAGATTAAATTAAAGAAATGAACTAAACTAAAATGTTGAGGGGTGAAATTATAAGAAATAAAAAGAGGCATAGCTTAATTATAAGAAGAAAAGATGTGGGGGAAAAAATAATACACTTGAAAGAAATGGGGCCTAAATGCAAATAAGAGTAATTATGGGGGTATAAATACCCCTCTTTCTTGCTCATCAAAAACCGGTGCAGCCATTAAGAAAAAAGGGGGGAGTTTTTGAATTTTTTTCTTATTAAATTAAGAGAGAAACACAAAAAATCCCAAGAACCCATCTAAGATTAAAAGTTTATAGGTAGAATAAATACTTGTGGGCAAAGGATTAACAAGACATTTTGAAGGTAGAGAGAGAAGGGAGGGCAGACTGTCACTAGCAAAGGGAGAGTTGAAAATTTTTGACTAGTTGGGATGGCGATCTTGATTCTTACCAGGCAAGGAGTTTTGAACGTGGTACTATAAGTCATTTCAAATTCGATTACGAATTGATGCCTTAATGTTGAATTTTAATTGGGGTTCTTAGACTTGAATTGGGGGGAAATTGTTAGTTGTTAAAATTAAGTTAATGCATGTGTTGTATGTGATCGGGGGCATGAAATCATGATCATTCATTAAAGAAAATGCATGGGTAATTGAGTTAGGGGTGACCGACCATATGAAAAGTAAAGAGGGAAAGGGGGGAATTGTGATTTTCCCTATTAAATTTATTATAATAGGTTATTTTTTTTTATGTGAATGTGTGTGTGAATTGAATGGAATTAGCATGAAACGAATGAGGGAACTCTTGGTTCCTTAAGGCCATGCTTTCGGCCAATTATGCATCAAAGGGGGAGGATGTTTAATTTAACATATTTAGCTTGATGAAGTGTGTTTAATTGCGTTGAAATGAGGGAAAATACATGTTGAAATTGCAAAGATTGTGTTTAGAAGAATATTGTTTGGAAAGTTAGTAAAATAAAAAAAAATGTTCTATTTTGACGTTAAGAGGGAAGATTGAAATACATAGAGTAAATTAGATCTTAAAAAGTTATTTTTGCCACTTTTATATAGTATGTGATATGGCTAAGGATTGAGATAAAAGAGGGAAAGTTGAATTGTGGATGTTGTGTGTAAATAAAAAGGTTGATGAATCTGGACAGATTCGTCTCCTGATTTTCGAAGAGAGTTCGAGTAGGAGGATGAGAGAATTAGGATCGGGTTTCTTCATAAACATTGTAGCTCTGGATGTTGACTAACTAATAAAATTGGTCTTATTCAATTTGGAGCTATAAAACTTCAGTTATGGGTCACCAACCGAGACTGGGTCATGACAGACCTTATAGGGCAGTAGGTCTGATTCGTTGAGGAGAAATTTTGAGTGTCTTGGGGAAAAACTGGGGTCTCCTCGTCTCATGGAACTTGTAAACCCGTGTCTTAGCTTTCTAACAAGACCAACCTCACTTGAAATAAAGTCCTAAAACTTTGGATATAGTAAAAAATATGAAGAGAGGTCAAAATGCAAACTCTACTGGTAGATTCGGAAAGTTGCTAAAGCAACTATCTAAACATGTTAAGGATGAAATTGGGTCCTTTCCCTTCAGGAAACATGTGATATTACATCTTAGCTTCCAAAAGAAATGAATCATGTTCGAAATGAAAATTCATAATGATAACTAGGGTCGGACAAAGAATGACAATATTAATGGGTGAAATGAGAAAAACATGAAATATATATAAAAAAAGAAGGAATAATTAAAAGAAAAATCTATATTGTCTGTTAATATGGTTATTATGAAATGTATCCTTGAATGATGATAATTTATAAGATATGTTTGTGATTTCAGGAGGAACCACAGGCGTGGTGCAGCAGCAGCAGCAAAGGAGCACGAATAGAGTTTCTACTGCAGGTAGGTGATCCGCACCTATGCTTTCTAGTTAAATTCCATGATTTTATATGTTGTTGATGTGAAATGTGAATTGACGAATGTTAGATATTATATGAAAGAATGAAAGTTTGCGTACTGATATTGTTATTTCAGATAGTATCCCAAATGTATATGTGTTCAAGGTGAATGGTCATTGATGTGATTTGCCAAGTGATGGAAGTATCGCTGACATAAAAAATATGAGAAGTGTGATATGGGGCATAGATTAGCATACATTCAGTGTATGTTAAGATATCGGGTAAGGAGATCTCCATGCATCGATGTCTATGGGGTATGGACTAGCATATATTTAATGTATGTTAGGATCTTGGGTAAGGAGATCACCATGTATTAGCTAGCATATATTTAGTGTATGTTAAGGGTCCCAGATAAGGGGATCACCATGCATCGACGTCTGCAGGAATATGATGATACCAGTGGAATTGGTATCGGCAATGTGTTAGGCGGAAATAGTTGTGGTCGATTTTATAGAATCTTGAATGAAAGTTGAAAATGAAAGGTGAAACAGTTTTTAGTAGCTGAATGAAAAGGAGTTCAAATGAAAACAAAAAGGGAGAATTGAATAGAATATGAATACATGTTTGTCTTTTTAAATTGTTGGATTTTTGTGTTACTATACTTGTCGTGATATTCACGTCTCAATCATATGTGTTTTTATTTCAGGATCATCGCAAGCACGACAAGAGTAGATCCTAACTTTTGTTCATTTTTTATCTAGTTCTAGGAAGTATATCCTTGTATTTTATAATATTAAAATATTTATATAACTTATTTTGTATAATTAATATTTAAACTTAAATATATGAACTTAACTCTGAAATTTATATAATCATGTTCCATGTATGCGTATTTATCTCTTTTATTCCTCTATACTAATATTTGATGTACAATATATGTTATAAATATTATGGTTGTGATGATGATGGTGTTTGTGAGATTGAAATATAAGATGATTGTATCGTGATTGAGTTATGAGATGTGAGATTTTAGAAGTGTAAACAAGTTAAATATCGATAACTTGGGACCTCTCAATATAGAGGAGACTTTGCCGAAATTTTGGTAGAAATTTTAGTAAACTTTTATATAAAAAAATTACCCTGTTTTCCATTTGATATATGATTGGTGTTTTATCCTGGATAAAGAAATGTTACATAACTTTTTTTCATAAATTATAGGGATTTTACCAACTATTACTTCTCTAACACTCTACAAAATTGAATCATCCTAAAGCCTTTATCATTAGCTTCTTTTCATTATCCATTAAGATTTTTCCAAATATTACTTCTCTAACACTCTACAAAATTGAATCTTCCTAAAGCCTTTATCATTAGCTTCTTTTCATTATCCATTATTATTATGATTTTTTTATTTACCCTAAAGAACTCTTTTAAGTGATTTAAGAAACCACTCTCATCTTAATATATGTTAGACGAAAATTATTGAGTATATCAAACTTCTTGATAAAGATATAATAATTTATACAAATTATATAAATCAATCGAATACAAATTTAAAGCTTCACTGCTAATTTGTCATTATCTTAAACATAAATATAAAAAATAATTACAATTAAATGGGAATCAAATCACACAACACTATATTTTATGTTTAAACTATGCCTATATCCACGAGAAATCTCCCCATCATTAAAATCAATACAGATTTGGATAACTCTCCACCCTAATCCTATGTACACTCAGCTTGTACGTACAATACACAATAAATATTCGATCTCGCAAACTCCATCTTGGGAGTAGAGTTAAGAACATCTTTATAATGAATGTGTCATAAACATAATGATAGTGGGCATATATATAGCAAACCATGTATTTGGGCTTAAGAATACGATACTTATTAAAAATTGTACTCTTTTTTTTTTATTATAATGTTAATTAAGTACTAATCTCTAATTTTCAGAGATAAAAAATTCTTTCCCTTCTCTCCTAGTCTAAGAGAGAAACAATTCTCTATTATTTTTCTCTATCTTTCCAGTTGCTATTTTTTTTATTAATATAAATATCCGGATCAGTTTACGCGTACCTCGATTAATCATACGACCCTTGAAGTTAACGATTATATAAACTTTCAGTAGCCCTGAGATTTGTGAAACTCGAATAGTAACATACAGAAATCAAATTTAAAATCTGACTAGTTGGCTATACCCTTTAAAATTCCTGTTGCTATATTTGATTAAGAGAGATTACGGTAGTTGAAATGATAAATTCAAAATAGGTTATTTAAGCAAGAGAAACTTTAAATCCATGACAACATACCTTAAATACAAGAAAAAAAATGAATGAATACTGCATGAAAAAAAGATGACTACATATACACTGTTTATTTACTTTTTCTTAGATTTAAGGGCTATCTTTCAGCAGCAAACTTATTGTAGCCAATGCCAAAGAGATAGGAGTTCTTCTTAGGACTACTCCATCTACAATCCCTTTCAAACATGCTTTCTTATATCTGGGACACATCAAGACGCAATTTCTGTCGTCAAAGGAGCATAGATTTTGAAGTTCTGGTCTCGAATTAACTAACTTACAGGCACAAATGTTTAGTAGGTTAAAAGTGAAGCCTACCAAAAAAAATTAAGGGAAAATCACTAGAATGATAGTGGATGAGCAAGTACGAGTTGGTATACAGGGTCCTTGTATTAATCATCTTTGGCATTGACTGCATTTTTTTTTCCGACTCCTGCCCTAGACTTCTAATTGGGAACCAGTCCCACTCATCTACATGAAGCATCAATCGCAATATAATTGTATTATGAAGGGATGTTTATTTTTATGCTTCAAAAATATTTTTTTAAAAAATTAATTCTTTGATTAATATTTTTTAGTATTTTCATATCATTTTAATATGTTAATATCAAAAATAATTTTAAAAAATAAAAAAAATTAATTAAAATACTTTGAAAAACAACTACTACCACACTTTCAAACACCTCATAAATCGACTTCAATCATCTTACTAAAAGATAAACAATAATTTACATATCATTTTTTTTCCAATCTCATAAAATCTTAATCACTGGATTTATGTATAGATATATTAATGAAATCTATATGAAAAATTTTGTGATTTTAAAAAAATATTAATTAGAGCAGTTCAATATTAAAAGAAAAAACTTTAAGAAAATTATGAATCATTGGATCATACAATCTTAAAATAGGACTTAATAGATTAATAGGAGCATTAAATTAGTAGAATCATGACTTTGAATAAGATCTATTAAATAAGTAGCATCCACGGTTGAATCCTAAACTATGATCTAACTAATACAACATTTAACAGTTTTACTTATGGATCAAATCCGTTGGTGTGAGATTACCACTCCGGCGGTAAATGTTTTACCGACTAAATCCTCGACGGAATGCGTCCATCAGCATAGCTTTCATCGGTAATTCCACATTCTATCGGTAAAAAAAATACCGATGGTTTTACAGAAAAAAAATGTTCCATCAGTGAAAGTGGCATATGAAGTAAATATTTTTTAACTCTCGGTGAAATACCGACGGAATGTATCTAGCTATGAAGACGTCTGTGATTATGTTATTTGCAGTAAATATTTCTCAACTCTCGGTGAAATACCGACAGAACGTTTCTATCTGTGACGACGTCGGTGATTGTGGAATTTTCAGTAAATAATTTTCAATTCTCTATAAAATACTGACAGACACAGAAAAATTAATTTAGAACAATGGCGGAGCGGGAGGAGGAGGTGGTGGAGGTTGGTCGTTCCCGGGACAAAACGGCCAAAAAGGAGGCGCACATGTATCATCACCCATCTTTGATCTAATATCCATGACCATTTGGTGGAGTTGTTGATAATCCGTCGAGAGTTGAGCGTATTATTGTTTCAAGGCCATGAACTCCTCAGACTGGGTGCTCGATACTGATGGGGAGCTCTCGACGGTTGAGACACTACGGGCCGCTCGCAAGTCTCGGCCGTAGTGTTGGAGAGCCCGTACACCTAAATTTTATCGGGTCCACCAGATAATCCTACCTACATCCACAAATCCAGTTGGGTTGAGGGATCATCCCCATATCTCTTCCTCAATCGAATATTATAGGTCTCATGAAAATAAAAAAAGAAATCATCATATTCAATTCAAGAAAAATAATAACTTACGAAATAAAATGGTTGAACGAACATACCATGAAGTGTTGAGTGTGGTTGTCAATGAACTGTTGCACCTCCTTTTGGCAGTCTTCACTCCACACGTGCGTCTCTAGAAACAGCTCCATCGGGCTTGGCTCACGTCCAAGAGACGTAGCCTGTAAAAAAAAATAATTATGTAACAACAAATTAATTACCGATATATTTCATTTAAATTAATTTTACCATCCGTTTTGCATGTGCAGCAAATAGAATGGAGCCACTGGTGTGCATGGTCACCGAACAATGAATTTGTCGGTTCCGGTTGTCGGCACCAGACTGTGAACATCGTGTGAACCACTTAGGCATCACGTGCTCAATATATTACAACCATATATCCCCCGGGATGTATGGTGGTTTGAAATCCCTCTAAACCGCCACATCATTCCAGCCTTGTAGACTGTTATCTCTCGCGTATTTTTTTGGCTTTTTTTTGTGCTACATACCAAAAATCACACAACCTACTTCCATAATGACAAATTAGATTTTAAAACAATTTTTTTTTTAAAAAAATATTGTATTGTTTTCGATGTTACCTAGTTGTCACGTGATTTTCCCACACCCTCCTCGCAACATTGTTGTACGCGTTGTCCCACTCGAATTTGTGCTGTGTATAAATAATTTATTTAAAATAAAAATAATAATTTATTAAAAATAAGCTGGAAATTAGAAATTAACACCAACATGAAATCTTTGAAACCATCATCGATATAAGGTCTTCATTTAGGATGTCTGGAAACCTGACTCTATTGAAATGATGGAATCTCCATCGATAATTTAAATGTCGATGATATTACTCGGGCGGCCTAATTATTTGTGAACCTAAAAATAAATTAAATTAATGAAATATTAATTAGTTGTTCATAAATTATGTTATAATTAAAAAATAAACTAAAACCGAACCGAAACAAACTTACATTGAAAGGTCATCCTTCCAATGTACTTCATACTTGCAGGTGAATTGATTCCGCTGTGAAGGCACATCGCCTTTACGCTGTGAAACTGCGCTAGGAGAGGCAGCATCGCAAGTCGGCGCATGTGACTCTTTGTGATCGGCACCTAAGGACATGTCATCCTCACTACTATAAGAACTAGCTGCGACCATATATGAGCGACAAGTTGTTGATTTTGTTCTACGCATCTACACAATTTTATACGAATAATTGCATAATTAAATTCGATTATTAAAACAATAACAACAATTAAAAATTATAAAAATAAATATTTCATGTTACAAAATATCATCCATAATATTACATTATAAAAAAAAAAATGCTTTATACTTTCATTGATTCTGATAGTTAGTCAAAATTTTCTTCTTCTTCGTCGTCAATTGAATCGTCATCAGCTCCATCGTAATCTTCAATATGGATATCATCATTATCATCTTCATCGACATTTGCTTGTCCGCTAGAGCTCAGAATAACATTCAACTCCTCTGCGTCAACATCAACAAGACTATCATCGAAAACATGAAAATTTGAATTTTCTTCTAAGTCAATCGAAGGAGCAACTCGATATGGTTCAACTAACTCACTAACTTAAAAGACTTCATCTCGCACACTTGTGTCTTCGTTCTCATCCTAAACAACCTCAACACGACCCCTGGGTTTCATTTTTAAAACGGATAACCAATCAACTCTTGATCGGTCCTTTTTAAAGGAAGGGGTGTATGTGTAATAAACTTGTTGACATTGCTTTACGAAAAAAAAAACATCGTTTACATTGCGGAGTTTAGCTTTTAAGTTGGTTTTGATTAGACCATAGTGAGGATCTACTCTAATTCCTTTGCTAGTGGTGTCATACTAATATCATTTGAATAAAAACACTCTATTCTACTCGCTATGATATTGCAGTTCGACGATCTCTTCTAATTTATCATAGTAGTCAACTTCAAACTCACTACAAGTCGAACCCTTAACATAAACACCGTTGTTGTATGTCTTTCTTCCATGCCCATATTCTTCAGTATGAAACACATATCCGTTTTTATTATCATCAATATTATCAATTTGTTTTTGTTTTTTGTTTTTTTGTTTTTACAAATTATATACTATCAATTTCCCTTAGTTGTTACCTTTAACAAAAGAATATAAATAATGTAATAATCCAATGTGCAACCCACAATCATATGGTAAGTGTGTGTGTGTGAAAATGAAGGTTTAAGAATATTTGTTAAATGAGTATATGAGCAGAATCAAGTGATAACAATGCGAGAGTTTGTAAACCTGAATATTTCAAGAAGTATTCTGATAGACCTTGATAAGAATATTTACTAAGATGCATCTCAAGAGTTAATAAAATTCCTCCTTACTCTATCATCCTAATAATAGTTTTGTCAAATGGTTTTAGTAATAGCAAAAAAAAAACAGTTAGTAAGTTATTTTTTTTTAATGTCAACTACTACCCTCCCCCCTAACTAAAACGAGACATTGTCCTCAATATCCTAAGGTAAAAAGATAGAGTATAAAAGACATCACCTGAAACAACGAACATTGACAAACCTGAAACACACTTAAACAAATATAAGAAATAACAAAATAAAATAATATGCTATTAATAAAACCAAAAGACATAAGGTTTCACAAATGAAGGCTCAAATCCAGTCTAAGCTTTTTACGGCTTTCCATAGTTGACCAATTTATGCGACTCATGGAGGGATCAATTACAGGGATGAAAGATTGTAGTTGGTCAATCAATTGTTCAATAGTAGCAGCAATATTATTATTTATCGTGCCGAAGATGTTAGAAAATTCTGTTCCACAGCATGATCAAGAAAAGACAACAAATTTTCATAAAAACCATTAACATTTAACAAACCTATAGGTTTATGGTGAATGTGCAATTGGGCTGTTGCAATATCACGGTCGCACAAATTAATTACCCTAGGTTCAAACACAACACACAAGATAATATAGAGCAAGTAAGGGGTCGATCCCACGAGGAAGATTCAAGTCAGATTTTTATGCTAGATGATATGCAATTTGGGGGGGGGTTGGACGTTATCTAGGCTAAAGCAAAAGAAAATAAAAAACTATAAAACAAAATTTAATAAAATCAGAAAATTATCAAGAGAACAAACCTTGGTTGCAAGCACACATCCACCTACAGAAATCAGAACTGATCATAGAAACGAGACATCAATTTATATTCTGAATATTTATCTCTTCTTAACATTGGTTAGTTAACAGATCCGCCGTATAACTAACCCTAACCATCAAACAACTACAGTGTCCGCATTAGTAATTTAATTCAATGACAGCCCTAAGAACTAGATAAGTTGATTAATCAAGAAAACATAATTGTCCGCAGTCTATGTTTGATTTGATTGAATGTTCTCCCTAAGATTAAAAACATAGATCCGCCACAATTATTAAACTCAGTTGCTTCACAAGTTCATATACCACAACTCTGGTTTTGATATCAAACTTAGCAATAGATTGTCTACAATAATAACTTAGGGTCCGCTCTAGCAATTAAAATAAACAATCATAGAAAAAATAAGCATAGGAGAACAAACATATTCATCATATAAACTGAAAAGAAAAGGTAGAATAAATCTCACAGTTCTTGAAATCCGAAGGTTTCCGTGTCCTTACAACCAAGAAAAAGTGTTTAGCCTTGCATGTTTGTTGAAAAACTAATAAAAAAGAAGGAAGAATGCATGTTTTAGGGTTTCTTAGAGGAGGGGGGCATTTTTCTCTTCTTGGCTGGCTGCCTCCTTTCTCTTCTCTTATTCTTTTTATATCCTAGGAAACCCTAGTCTCTATTTTACAAAATAGTCCTCCCTTAAGTAGACTGTTTACATTTAAGTACTTCAATAAATATTTTCCAAAAAAAGAAGAAATAACCTTACATGAAATCTTCAAGCTTTCACTTAGAGGAGCTAAATTGCTGAAATAAAAACTTGGATATCGGTTTAGATGCTTTGGAACGTAATTTGGACTGGTTTTTTCACGAAACCTGTTTGTTGGCATAATTCAGTTGTCATCTTTGAAAACTCATATCTCCCTCATATGACATCACTTTTTGATGAAATTTGGATCGTTTATAGGTCTTTGAGTCCGGAATCCAAAACAATTGAGTTTGCATCAATTGAACTTCTGTAGCTCCAGATATTCAAGTTGGAATGGCCGAAGGTCAACATTGGCAAATTGCGAGATTTGACTTTGAAGGCTGTGATTTCCATGCTCTTCCTTATTTTATTTTCTTGCCTTAGATTTCCAAAAAGGTATGGATGTTAGCTTTTTAATGCCACTAGAATTACTTTATTTCAACCTCTAGAGCTCACGCTCTGTACAAAACATCGACTAAAGGTCAAATCTGCCAATTATCTCCACTTTACTCCTTTTTGCATCTTTCATCCAAAAGTGCCTTCAAAACATAAAACAAAGAATATCAAGGCATTTTAGATATAAAACATAGGCAAAACACTAGTTAAATATGGGTGAAACTATCGAATAATATGGTTGCATCATGGGCCCAAGAGGAAATATGAAAGATCTCTTCCAATATGCCCAGACCACCTGGTAAGGCAATGAAGGCGTCAACATGGTTAAACATTGCATTCATTCGATCAGATATTATGGAGACCTGTATTTCCTCTCTAATTGTTTTTCCAATTATGTCCCCTTTTGCTAAAGCTTTGGGGACAACCCCTAAAACTTGACTACCTCATAAAAATACAGCTATTGACACATGCCCCATTAACCCAAGGCTGCCTCCCCCATACACTAAATGAATCTTTCTCTCAGCTAGTACCTGACCAAGATGATTTGCTGATTCTAAAAACTCTTTTTCTTTCCCAAGACTGGATCCATCGACAACACAAATATTTCTTATTTGATGACTTAAGGAACTTGCCATTTCTACACACTTTTATATATGTTGAATGTATGGGTTGAGTAGAAATGAAGGGAAGGAAGATAAGATTTTATAGATGAGAAATTAAAAATAACATCATACCACTTATGTGTAGGCCAGCTGGAGTCTCACTCACATACTCTCTCTCTTTTTATTTTTGGTCAAAACATGTGTATGTACAGGTAGTTGTGATTGTGGCTCACATCTTCTCTTGGTTTTACTTCCAAGAACGACTTAAAAGCCCTCTATGGGTCGGGGATAAGCTTCCCATCCAGTTTTCTTAAAAACTACCAAACAGGGTCTTTTTTAGTCAGATTCCCAAGACTTAGTCGATCATGTTCTTTATGAAAATAAAGTCATAAATCAAGAATTGCACGAAGCACATCTCCACTGGGGTACGTCTCAAGAGTCAATAGAAGATTATCTAAAGAGCCCTTACTCAGGCCATCCTTAATGAATTGTTTTTTATCTTCACGGTTTACAGATACCATTCCTAAAAAATGACATTGTGCATTATATGTCCATCTGGCACATCAGTGACAGACTTTCAGTCGCTTTGCACGACGTTCTTTGCAAAAGTGCTTTTATCTGTCCTAGGCATGTATGAAATGAAAGAATTGGAGGACTCACCTGATAATCAGACCTTTACTTCAATTAGCTAGCGAATATCTTCAAGAATTCCATGGTTTATTAACAACTTCAATCTTCCACCCCTAGCACGGTAAATATTTGCAATCGCATTTGGAGGCAAAACGGGAAAATACCTTCAATTTCTCAAGAGTGGTGTCCATTTTTTTAATTGAGAAGTGGAAAAGAGATGCAAAGAAAAGAGAAGGAATAAGGAATTGAACAAATATATATACAGATATTAGTTATCATGGGAAACTGAAAGAACCGAGTTAAGCGTCACGGAGTACCGTTATTCGCCATTTGACCGGGGTTGGAGAAAGACTAGCAAAACAAGAGTCACGCCAAAAATAAACACAAAAAAAAATGTGAGAAAAACAAAATAATCAACCTTTATATACAGGATCATTCAAACCAATGGATTTATTTTCACTAGGAAAATTATCAAAGTAAACTTTCAAACGATATCCATTTACCTTAAAAACATTGTCATTATTTGGATTCTCAATATCAAAGGCCCCATAAGGATACATATGTTTCACAATAAATGGACCGCTCCATCTTGATCTTAGCTTTCCAGGAAATAAATGGAGTCGAGAATTATAAAGCAAAACATTTTTACTAATATCAACTTTTTGACAATTTTCACAAGTTGTGCAGAATGCATGCGTGTCCTTGACCATGGTGGGACAATAAAATCCACATTGTAATATTTTTGCAGTCGTCTTCTTTGATGAGAAATGACCCCCACATGCCTCAGAATGACAAAATTTAATGACAATACTTACCTCATTGTCGGGAATGCAACTTCGAAATATTTGATTAGGACAATATTTGAATAAGTAAGGGTAATCCCAATAAAAGTTCTTTACTTCGTTCAAAAATTTTCTTTTGTCTTAGATACTCCAATGAGCCGGCAAATTTCCTAAAGCAAGAAAATTGACAAAATTAGGGAACCAAGGCATTGGACTAAGAGAAAGTAAGGATTCGTCAGGAAAGTAATCATCGATTGGTGGGATGTCAGATGTCGAATCTATTGTTAATTTTGACAAATGATCTGCGACAACATTATCGGTACCTTTCTTGTCCTTGATTTCATCATGAGAATAAATCATTTGCAATTCTTCATATTCATCAAACTCGGTTTCACTCAAGGTAGATTCAAATTGATCATAAACTAATTCTTTAATAAGATCTGCTTCCTGTAAATCATTATCATCTCCAGGTTGCTAGCAAATACTCCAATGAGCTGAAAAATCTCCTAAAGCAAGAAAATTGATAAAATTAGCAAACCAAGGCATTGGACTAAGAGAAAGTAAGGATTCGTCAGTAAAGTAATCATCGATTGATGGGATGTCAGATGTCGAATCTATTGTCAATTTTGACAAATGATCTGTGACAACATTGTTGGTGCCTTTCTTGTCCTTGATTTCTTCCTGAGAATAAATCATTTACAATTCTTCAAATTCATCAAACTCGGTTTTACTCAAGGTAGATTCAAATTGATCATAAACTAATTATTCAATAAGATCTATTTCCTGTAAATCATTATCATCTCCAGGTTGCTTGCAAATGTTGAAAATATTCATCTTCAATGTCATGTTTCCAAATGATAGCTTCATCAATCCATTCCTACAATTAATCAATGTATTAGAAGTTACAAGAAACAAACATCCTAAAATAATTGGAAATGAATTACATGCTTCAATAGGTTGTGTATCCAAGACAATAAAATCCACAGGATAAATGAATTTATCAACTTGTAGTAACACATCCTCAACTATTCCTCTAGGCACCTTTACAGATCTGTCAACAATTAAAAGAGTTACAGATGTTGGTTTTAACTCACCTAAATTGAGGCTTTGAAAAACCGAATATGGAAGTAAATTCACACTAGCTCCAAGATCAAGTAAAGCTCTTTCAACTTTATGTTCTCCAATAAAGCAAGAAATTGTAGGAAAACCAGGGTCTTTATATTTCAAAGTATTATTGTTTTGAAGAATGACACTTACTTGTTCGGCTAAAAAGGCTTTCTTTTTCACATTCAATTTTCTCTTCACAGTGCACAAGTCTTTCAAAAATTTAGCATAAGAAGGTACTTGTTTAATAGCATCCAACAAAGGTATATTGATCCTTACCTGTTTGAAAGTTTCAAAGATTTTAGAATTGTGATTGACTTTTCTTTGTTTGGTCATGACATGAGGAAATGAAAGTACTGGTGGGGAATCAGTCTTTTCTTTGCAATGTTCAGGTTCAACCCTTTCCTTACCCTTAAAGATTAACTCATCATCTTTCTCACAAGGTTCAAGAATAGGTTTTTCAATAACTGTACCACTGTAGAGAGTAGTGACTGATTTGACTTGATCTATGTGTTGGCTTCTAGAGCTACTTGCACTTGAATTGAATTGCCCTTTGGGATTTTGTTGTGATTGAGACGGAACTCTCTCCTAAAAACTAAGAGCAGATGTAAACTTTGCAAGAGTATCTTTTAAATCTGCCATAGTTTGAGCATTATGAGTGTTGATTATCTCTTGCTTTTCAATGAATGCATGTAGTGTTTCCTCAATATTTCTTCTAGGAGGGGGAGCATAAAGAGGTACAAATCCATAAGAATTTTGAAAATTATGGTGTGCTTGAAATGGTGGCTGTGAAGTTTGTGCATTATTGATATCACTTTTCCAACTGAAATTTGGGTGATTTCTCCAACCAGGGTTGTATGTTTGCGAGTATGGGTTATGACCTTTGGAAACTGTTTAAAGCATGGGCTTGTTCATGGAGGCATTCTTTGAAAGAAGGCAAAGTTGGACAGTTATTGGTTGAGTGTTCATTGGTTTCACAGATTTGACACACAATGTCTTGAACAGATTTTAATTGACCACTCATTTTCAATTCTAGTGCCTCGACTTTTCTAGCTAAAGATGCAAAATTAGCTTGGAGGTCATGATCTTTCCTAAGGTTGTACATACCTGCACTAGATGTATGAGGTTGAGTTTTACTTGGTGTCTCAAAGTGCCTGTAGAATTCAAATTTTGAGCATTTTCAGGTAGCAAGTCTAGGTACTCCATGGCTTCATTAGGGTTTTTATCTTCAAAAGTTCCATTGCACATCAATTCCACCATTTGTCTATCTTTAGGTGTTAACCCTTCATAAAAATATGAAACCAATCTCCATGTTTCAAAAACCAATATGATGAGGGCAAGTATTAAGCAAGTCTCGATACCTATCCCAACATTGGTAAAATTTTTCTCCTGGTTTTTGAGTGAAAGTGATGATTTGTCTTTTGAAAGAGTGACGAAAAAAACTTCTTTAACAATTGTTATTGCATTTCATCCCAAGCATGAATGGATCTTGGTCTCAGATTTTGTAGCCATGTTTTAGCTTTATCTTTTAATAAAAAAGGAAAAAGCTTTAATCTAATAGCATTCATGCTACAATTTGAGTCATTATAAGTGTTACAAACTTCTTTAAATTCTCTCAAATGCAAGTATGGATTTTCTAGATCTAAGCCATGAAAAATTTGGTAAAAGTTGAATAATGTCTGGCTTAAAATTGAAGTGCGATGCATCAGGAGGGAAAACTATACATGAGGGTGCACTTGTTCTTGTAAGATTCATGTGGTCTTTAAGTGTCTTAACTCGATTATTCTCATTATGAAACGACTGGTTATCTTTTTCGGCCATATTTTCTGAAAATGATGAAGAGACCCTACAAACTCTACCACTAAATATACGTGACCAAACTCTTATGCACGTGTAGAAAGAGAATAAAAGGAAGAAGAAAACAAAAGGAAAAAGAAACAAAAGAAAAGAAACAAAAGTTAAATATAAGAAAAGTGAAAAGAGAAAATAAAATAAATATTATAATTTAAACAAGAATTTACCTTCCTCGACAACGGTGCCAAAAACTTGACACGATCAAAGAGTTGATGTCTTATCCCAAGTGCAGGAGTGTCGAAGTGATAAAGAACCCGACAAGATCGGGGTCGAACCACAGGGAGGTGAACTATATAAAATTATAAACAATAAATAAAAAGGAGTTGAAGAGAACTTTTAAGATGTGATATTGATGTAAGGATAAAACAAGGATAAAACAATTGTCAAGGTTAGAGGATCTACTAACGGTATTTCAAACAAGTATAGTATAAACTCTTTTTATTACTTGACTAGAAACCACACACAGAGGAGGTTCCAATCGGATTATAAATTGTTAACATGATTACATTAATTATCTTATTCGAGTAATGCCAATACTTGTAAATGTTGTCAGGTATTCATGGTGATAACTTATGTTAACAACAAATCAAGCTCCTTTCATAGCACAGGTGTCGGTTATACCATACAGTTGGGCTATGAAAGTGCCAAGTATTTGTTGTACCAAGGGTTGTTTAACACAAATCTAGATTAACCATTTAACAAGTAAGGTATTAAGAGTGAGTAAGATAATAAATACAAAACATGTTAGTATCAAACATTAAAGTCCATGTTGAGTTTATACTATACTTATTCTTACACCTTTAGTGTAACCTTTTCACCTAGACATAATAAACTTAGCTGAACATTATGAATAAGAGAAACATAGACAAACAAGATAAGAACATAATTATATAAGTATAGTAAAGGAAATAAAAAGCATAAACAAGAGATTAAGAAAAATATAACATGGAATAAAACTTGAACATTAAAAAATACAAAGAAAGAGAGCAAGAGCAAGATCTTAATCTGAAAACCAAGATGCCTAAATGCATGGCAAATGCCTCCTCTTATAGGCTAAAATTCAGAACTATTGATTTAATGACTAATTGTTGAGTGGGTGGCCACATCTTGACTTGGTGACAATCCTTATCTTCTTGTCTGAACAAACCATCATTGCTAACATCAGAATTTGAACAGATAGTCTTCATGAAAGTTCTGGGAAATTATTTCAACGTTAAAAAAAACAAGAATCGGTGTATTTGGACTTCTAGAACTTGAGATATGGGCTGAACAATGAACAATGTCTGGGTTGCAGGACAGATTCCGACTTCTCCGTTGTTGCCACCATTTGAACTCGAAAATAGCACTTTTAAATCTTGGACTCTTCATGAAAGTTTTAGGCTTATGTCTTAGCTTTCCATACATATAAACCAAATCTAAATCCAAGTTCTACAACTCCAATTATGATCTAATAACCGAATGATGTTCCAGTTTGGACTAAACTAGCATCTCTTTTCTAAACCTCTCTTTGTCTTCTCAATTTCAGTAGTTAAACTCATCAATCAATCCTTTAATTTATATGCTAGGCCTGCATTTAAGATGAACATTTATCATAAATTAAATGTATCTTATATTATTAGACATGTTATTATAAAATATGCTCTAATTAAGGAGTTATTGATACTTCAAGTGCAAAATGATGATATAAAACCTTGATAAAAATGCACTTTTAAGTACTAATTAACCATCATCATGCCATGAAACACGATTGATTCTCGTTCAAAAATGAGGTTCTAAATAGTATGAGATAAATATTGAGATCTCCTCAACAATATAGGCCTCATATATCGAAGTCTCAACGTGCGCCTTGTTCTTAACCTTTTTCTTAATATTGAACAAGTACCTGCATGAAATTAATCAAATATTTTCAATTAAGAAAAACAAAGAAAATACTCTTATATATGAATTACATTGCAACTGTAATATCTAACCATTCAAATGGATACATCTATCTATACTGGACTGATCCTCCAACTTTTGCCTCAAACAGTAAATTTATAGGGAGATGCTCTATTGAGTCAAAAAATGATGGAGAGAATATCATCTCAAGTTTGCATATTGTCTCAATGATATTTGTTTCAAGCCTCTCAATGTGATCAACATTCAACTTGGTGGAGCATATATCTCTAAAGAAATGACTGATCTTCATGAGTGCATCCATATCCCTTTTGGGCAACAAATCATGATAAGCTAATGGAATGAGTGTTTGCATAAACACGTGGCAGTCATGACTCTTCATTCCACACAATCTGCATTCCTCCATATTAACCAACCTTGATATGTTCGAGGCATGTCCATTGAAAAAACACAGACTCTTAAGCCATTTTTAGACTAGTAGTTGTACATGTTTCTCTAACATTAAGCTTGCTTTTGGTTTTGCGACTCGTGACCCATCAAAAACCAACTCCATGTTTTTACGGTTACAGAACAAAACTATATACAATCTAGCATTGATGTTGTCCTTTGTCTTCCCCTTCACATCTATGACGGTGTTGAAAATGTTCTCAAACACATTCTTTTCTATGTGCATGACGTCAAGGTTATGGTGGAGGAGATTGGTCTTCCAATAAGGGAGCTCCCAAAAAATACTTTGCTTTACCCAATTGTGGGTCAACCAAAACTAGGAAACTTCTACTTACTTGATTGAAAACCAAACACAATGTCACTGTACTTTGATACAACATCATGTAATTCTTCACCAGAAAGACGCAGGGGTGCAGCATCCTTTTAAACTCTGCCAACAAAGAAATCTTTTTTGTTCCTTTTGTGCTTGTGATTCGTTGGCAAGAAATGATGGTGACAGTAAAAAAAAGCTTTACCTCTGTTTATTAGCGTGAATGCCTTGTTGTTTTACCATGTAGTATGGACATGCTAGTTTTCCATGCGTGCTCCAACTAGAAACCATTCCATAAGTTGGAAAATCATTAATAGTCCATATCAAAGCCGCCCTCATAACAAAATTTTGTTTCCTCGATATATCATAAGTCAAAGCTTTGGAAGACCACAATTGTGTCAACTTATCAATTAACGGTCTAAGACAAAAATCTATATTTCAGCCCGGACTACTCAGACCGGGTATGACAGTAGATAAAAACATGAACTCCGACCTTACACACATCCCTGGTAGCAAGTTATAAACCGTGAGTATGACCAGCCAACAAGAATAAGGAGTAGCAAATGACCCGAATGGGTTGAATCCAATACATAACCCAAGATGCACATTCCTTGATTCAACTAAAAAGTGAGGATGCACATTGTTAAAGTGTTTCCATGCTTCACTGTCAGAAGGATGCACCATCACTCCATCAACTGCATCATGTGATTAGTGCCATGTCATATGCCTAGCAGTCCTTGGTGACATGAATAACCTCTGCAGTCTAGGTGTGATTGGGAAGTATCTAAGTTTTTTATATGTTACGAGAGTCTTTCCCTTGCCAGTTCTAGGTTTGTAATGGGAATGCCCACATGTCATGTACTCGGTCAGCTCAGCATTTTTAAGGTAGTATAATATGCAGAAGTTAGAGCACATGTCAATTTTCTAGTATCCTAAACCGAGGGGTTTCATCATGGACTTTGCAGCATAAAAGTTCTCTTTCAGCCTGTTCCCTTTAGGTAAAATGCTTCTCGCCCATTCAATAATTTTATCATAACCGACCTCACTAAACCCGTGATCTGACTTGATGGTGAACACCTGTGCTACAGTCTATAATTTACTGTGGTTTGTGTAGTCATCCCAAAATGGTTCATCAAAATCTTTCAACAGATCAAAAAACCTTGTTGCATTTGCATTAGGTTCTTCTTCTACGATTAGACATTGACTAACATTACCTTGATTCATTCTCATTACATCCATAACCATATTCCTGTAAGGATTACTATTGTCATTTGCAACTCCATGCACGTTGCTAGCACTAGAAGTTGACCCAATCACCCTTTCTCACATGCTATCATTATGAACAAATAGTTCCCTGTGTGTATACCAACACGGGTAATCCTTCATGAACCCTTTGTGTAGAAGATGCATCATTACACTTAATAACGCCTCCAGTAAAATTTCTAAGAATAGATGTTCTGAAATTATTAAAACCCTGAACCCCATTCAATAATCCATCTTCCGCAATCCTTGATGAGAGTCTCGATACATCCATGAATGATCATCCATGACTTCTATCGAACCTCTATAAAATTATGATGACAACATGTATTAATTAACTATGTTAGGTAAATAAATTTGTAAAAAAATTAGTTTACCTCCAAGTTATCCAACAAACTTGTCACACGTGTGCGGCGTCGCGACGATCGTCCACCACTCTCAATGTGTGGTCGAGTCTAACTTAGCATCTATGGGGAGACAAGGAATTCTTGTCGCCGCCTAGTTTTTAGTTAGTAGGAACCCTAACTAGTCTTAGAGATCAGGTACGGAGATTGGTTGCATAAATGGAAGGTATTAGCACCCCAAATGCGCTCTACCGAAGGTAAGCTGCATTGTTTAATTGTCAGATATATACTAAAGTTTCATTGTATTTCTAATTGTTGGTCCATCTATAATTTAAGAAAAGTCCTCGGTGAGGAGGTCCTTATCTTATTTTGCCTTGCATTGCAGAAATGTGCACAGTGCACGTTGTGCATGCAAGGTAATGAAACCAGAAAATAAGGATAAAAGGATGAGAATTACCTGGAATGGAGGCGCTCTAGTAGCTGAGCTGACGGTGGCTGGTGGTGACAGTGGTGTTGCTGCAGTGGCAGACGGTGGTTGTTGCAAGAAAAGGAAGAAAGGAGAAGAAATCTGCAGAGGCTGACGATGGTGACAGTCGCAGTGGCTGATCCGCCTCCTATAAAGATCTGGGTTGGTGGATATGGTGGTTGTGGCAGGAGGCCGCGGTGGAGAGAGAAACAGAGAGGTTCTGTTGGCAACAGAAACCGGATTAGGGAGGCTAGTTTTTTAGTTGTCTTTGGACCAAAATCTCTCCACCATTGGAGCATGAAGATAAAATCTATTTATAGGTGGTGGAAGAGGGACACCTTGTCTCTTCTGATGCAAAATCTCAACCCTTGGTTCGACCCGAAAGCATCTCAACCATTAGCTCAAAGTAGCAATGATGAACTATCAGTTTTGTGCAGGAAAATGGTTAGTCGGGTTGGCCACTTTGGGGCGATGCCACTAACCCGAATGGCTTACACTAGCTTGTAGTCAGGTATCACAGGATCGTTTGCGTGTATGTTTGTCCAATTTGGTGAAGAAATGGGGCACCAAATGCCTTGGGAAGATGGCCACCCAACCGGCCTCACTGGAAAAGAACATGAACAATACCTTATGATTTAGTCCTTCAATTTGTGATTTATTTTTATCTACACCCCTGATTGGCTTCAAACTTTTAATTTTGTTCAATTTTACCCATGAAGAACTTCAATTTAAACCCTAGATTTCGGCGTATTTTCTCTTTAGTCCTTGGTTTCAGATTTATGCAATTTCACCCTTAATTGATCAATAAACTTCCGATTTCTTCAATTTGACCCTGGATTTGGTCAATTTCAGTCCCTTTATTTACGCGCCTTTTCCAATTTGGTCCTTGGTTTTAGATTTATTCAATCAAGTCCCTAATTGACCATCAAACTTCAATATCTATGCAATTAAGCCCCTGATTTGACCAAATCAACTCTAAAAAATTCTACTTTGACCCCAGAACTTTAATTTCTTCTAATTAAAGCCTAAATTGACTTAAAAATCAATTTTTCTTGTAATCAAACTATATATAAATTCAATTAAACCTCCAATAAAATTTAATTGAGTTCATATATAAACATATGATTTTAGACTTTTTTTCCTTAAATTGAATTTTTCTTTGTCAACAGGGCTCTTCATCTGTAAAAAATATACTGTCAAATTTTAATCTTTGAATTTTTTAGCCTCCTCAACCAACTTCTAGCCATTTTCTAGGTGTTCTGACATCCTCTTCTCACTGTTATTAGTTTTTTGGATTTTTTTTTATTTTTAGTTCGAATATTTTTTGATTTTTTGGAAGAGAAAAAGTGAATTTGGGGAATAACTAAAAATAGGTTACGACAAAACTAATTAAAACTTCTCATAAATATTTATTATCAATTATCAACGTTCATACAAATTTATACATATAAATTTACAGAAATTACAACTCCACAATAGCATTGATAAAAATTAAAACATACTCGTTAAACAAACTATTAATTATTTCACCACAACACATGTAATTCAGTAATTCAACAAAGTTTCAACAATTTATAAACAAATACAATTTTACAAAATTTGAAACAAACCATAACAAGTACAAAATTATACATTCATACTACAAGTTTGTTTGAGAAATAACAATAAAACATGCACATACACTAACAAAATACATATACTAAAAAAAACAATAAAATTGACATTTAATTGTTAAAATTAAAAAAATATATATTTATTTACAAAAAATAATAAAATCCACAATAAATCAGAACACGGATGCTGTGACCACAAAACTTAAAGATATGACTTATGTTGAGAAGAGGGGGAATTTTTTTTTGGGTGGTTGTTTACAATTTGGGAGGGGAGAGTTAGGATGGGAAAGAAGAAGGAGAAATAGGGGAGGAGAGGATCGACATAGTGGTTATTTATTAACTCTTATCAATGAAACTCCAATGGACTCATTCTGTTAGAGATTCCATCGGTAAGTCTGACAGTGAATTAGTCACGTCACTATATGGAGATCCCGGTTTGAATCCCTCAGTAAGTCCGTCGGTAAAATCGCTGGCAAAAACTTCCATGTCATCGAACCGTTTTTTTTTCTTTCAAACTCTATATATTTCATTTGTAATTTAATCGGTATATACCGACGGAATGAGTCCATCGGTATATACCGACTGAATTACAGACGAAATAGTGGCTGTTGGTAATTATCACCGCAATTTATTAACAAAATTATTCTGTTGGTAATTCTGTTGGTTTTAGACGAATTTCTAGTAGTGAACGACCCATAACTATTTTTTGAAGTTTTATCTTGTTTGTTTTTTAATATTTTAACATTACTCTTAATAGAATAAGCTATCATCTTTCTAAAAATTATGCTCTTTCGAAATAATCCCCGGTGAATACTTAATGGTACGTCTTGAACTTTGCAACTAAAAGAATTCAGGTTGAGTTCGAGAACAATCACTTCTGCAAATTGGTGAAAGGAACATTTTCAAAATTCTTCATTTCAAAAAAGGGATCCCATTTATCCAGCGGAAAATTGAACATGAGAAGTCCTTTGTCCTGATTTACGGACAGGACACACATGATTTGCATCATAGTTGCATACACTTGTTTCTCACTTTCTCTTTGATTGCTTGATTGAGAGACTACAGACAAATTAATTAGCCGAAAAAAACTGCAGTAGTTTTGAACTTCAACAAGTGATTGGCACTTGAGAAAATAAGAAAAATCCACTGGTGAGCTGAGCCTTGTTGTATATGCTAGTCAAACGATTAATTCCCAATAATAAACCAATGAACCTTTTTGTCATAGTTGCCCATTAGAGCCAGAATACGTACTTCATTCATGCTTTACGTAACTGTCCCCAAGCTACTAATGTTTGGCAAGTAATTATGTAATTGTTAAGCTAATTAATAATCTTGCTAGCTTCAAGTGATTGCACTAATGAAGGAAAGCGACTGCACAGGTGAAGGAACGCCTTGACGAGTTCTTTTTGAAACAGTATTATGGTATCTTTAGAAGGGCAGGAATTCCAAAGTTTTTGGGGAATGCGATTTGATAGGGGAATAATATTATTGGTGCTATAAGATGTGTCTACTAATACTAGCAATGCAAACGACAGTTTGGTAGATAGGAATAAACATTTACAAATAGTTGGTTGGATGTATCCTTCAATGGAATGGATGAAACTAAATATGAATGATTGTATGAAATCCAGGACTTGCAGGAGCATGAGGTTTGATTAGAGATCGGCTCGGTTCTTGGATTAAGGGTTTCGCGATTAACATGGGCATTTGTTCCTATGTGAGAGCAGAATTATGGACAATAGTAAAAGGTATTGAGCTTGCTTGGATGCTGGTTATTTATAAACTAATTCTAGAGTTGGATTTCATGCTTGGGGTTAATCTCATAACATAGG
>Ga0325411_1000216_pt1 | contig 58002 bp, 23 predicted proteins | sample PopdelMetagenome_13_FD_206181 | JGI IMG/M metagenome (GOLD analysis project Ga0325411, IMG submission 206181) | Populus deltoides microbial communities from Bellville, Georgia, United States - Xylem-PdIQD-R4 | ecosystem: Host-associated > Plants > Phyllosphere > Stem > Wood/Secondary xylem... | reverse complement strand
TTTTTTTTCTTTTTGTAAATCACCGTTTGTGCGTTCCCAGATAACGCAGCAAGTGCCCGTGTAAATCCACACAAAGGAATGGTTGGTAATTACAGCTGTAAGGGGCAATTGACACTTTCTATTATTACTCAACTTAAAGCCTTTCGCACCATGTTCCTGCTTTTGGTCCCGGAAGCATGACCTTTCCGATCTCTCAGTATCCCATTTCATGCTTTTTTGCAGGCTTTTCATGCTCCCAAGGCATACCCACATCATCAGGTACATTTTACCATATACATGCTCACTACTAGGCTCATCCCATCAACTTTCACTCTTCAATATAAACAGGAGAAATCCCAGAAAGACATTTACAGGAGACACATAGCTGGAGTTAATGATTCCAAACCATTAAGTTCAGCTAAGTTCATAATAGAATATATGCTGTAGAGCTTTATTGGTGGTAGTGACATGCATGCGTGAACTGTCCACATGAAGAAGATATTCTAGCTGTTTAATGAATTAAAAAGGCAAAGAAAAGGTGTCATTCTTAACCCAGAAAGGAGAAAAGCAAGAATAAACCGCACTGCATTCAACTTCAATGAAATAAAAAGAACAAAAAAACAGATTGGATGGTCTTGCGATATTAAAATGGCCGTCCCAAACTCAAACAAGTTCCCACATGAAAAGGCATATTGCCAAGCATGTATTGACACGTTGCATATGCAATAAAATCTACTTCCACCCCCGTTCTATCTGATGCAGTGAAGTTCAAAGGTTCATGAACATTGACAAGTTGCCTACACAGGCAACATTCAACAAAGATCAATCCACAATTGGATCTAATTTGATGCAATAAAGTTTAAAGGTTCCTGTTGCTTTGGAATTGACAGCACCCTTAACAGACAAAGTAGATAAACAGAGAACCGCGTGATTTTTTAAGGTAAAAGGACGTGCAATTTCCAAAAAGTTTCGTTCAAACAAAGACAGCCAACACAATCCCACCATCGTTAGAAGAGAGAACACGATAATGCAGATTGTGTCCCACGTAGTCGATTGATAATGAGTTTTTTCCTCTAAAGTAAGTAATCTCCTTGACTTACCAATCTTCAGTCACAGCACTGGTTAGGTATACAACACTGTAAACTACTGTATGATAATTAGCAGAACTTACAAATTCAAGAATTGGTGGAAACCAAAGAAAAAAAGCAACCATAGGGCTCCACATCATGACCTCTTTACCAATCTGAGAAAAGAGTTGGTCCACATGAACTGCAAACCAAAGAACTCAACAAAATTCCAATTTGACCTGTGTTTTTAGCGATTTTACTTACATTTCCTTTAAAAACTGTGCAGTTGGGATAGCATGGGGACAAGCTCGTCACTTGAAGGCCTATCTGCAGGCATTTCTGATTGACAAACAACAGCAATTCTCACTGCCATAAGCATCTCATCTTCCTCAACTTCTTCCCCAAGAAGACTCTTATCAAGCGCCTCTCGCGCCTCCCCTGCTTGTTGCAAATGTCGAAGCCAACGACCCAAACTACCCCCACTAGCTGTTTCCCCGAAGAATGGATCTGTAGGGTCTCTCCCAGTTAGCAAAACACCCAATATCATCCCAAAGCTGAAAACATCACTTTTATCCGAGTACCTATCGAAATTGGAAATATCCATTCATCTTTGTTATATAACCACATAAAGAAGTTTTAGCTTTAAAACAAAGCATGCATCAGAAATAAAAGAAAGCAATCATGCATATCGTAAAAAAATAAAAGCTAAAGATCATGGCTGAACACATTCTAAGCCCCAGCAAATTAGCATCAAGAAATCCCAATAAAAGCATACTGGGTGGAGACCTCTTAAAGGTACTTTAGCTAAGAGAGATTAATTTTGTTTATAAAGGTGCTTAGCGAATTCCATTTGCTTCCCATTCGTTTATTAGCGAGATTAGCTTTCACTTTAGTCAGATGATTCATCTTGTTTACAGCCTAATAAAACAGTTGAATCTTCAAAGACACCAAAGAGAGCCATGAAGCAAGTTAAACGTTAATATAATTAACTATCACATTATTAAGCTGCCAAAAGAAACGCAATAGTTAGAAACCATTCAGATGCAGAGACCATGCATAGTGATGAAGATGAAGCTCCCACATGTTTGAACTTTGAAGTATCACAATTACAAGTCATCGAGTCATGTCATAATTACCGCTGAATAGAAGTGCAACAAATTAATTTCATGTACCTGCAATCTTGGAAACACTCAGGAGCACTATATCCAGACGTAGTTCTATCCAAATTAGGCGTAAGCTTAGCCAGTCCAAAATCAGCCAACCTTGGTTCAAACTCAGCATCCAAAATCACATTCCTGAGCTTCAAATTATAATGCAAAATCTGAGGGGCGCATTCAAAATGAAGATACCTAAGCCCTTTAATAACCCCAACGGCAATCCGAAGCCGAACTTCCCATCCAAGTTGCAACTCATTCTCTCTCACTCTATTCATTGCATCTTCAAGACTCCCGGTTGGCACATAATCATAAACCAAAGAGAACCTATCTGGCTCGCGAACATAAGCCCTTAAACTCATCAGATTCCGATGTCTCAAACTAGCTAGCATTTCCAGCTCCTGCTGTATCCTTCTCTTTACTGATTTGCTCTGCCTCTCAGGGGAGCCAATCTCAAATGGCTCGAACCTCTTGACAGCAATGGTTAGCCCATTGTCCAGTGCAGTCCTGTAATACTTTCCATTGGAGCTTGAACCTAGCAATTGATTCTCATTTTCAAGAGCTGATTGAAGACTTTTAGGAGTGATTTTTGGAGAAAATATAACTGGGCCTTTGAGAATCGGAGTTCTCTTCATGTACCGGACCAAGAAACGGACTACAAAAGCAAAAACAACGGCTCCTATTAATCCAGTCAAGACTCCTAAGAAGATGCTTACAAGTATTCTCTTGAGTCCATTCTTGGATTGGGTTGGAGTAGAAGGAGATGGAGGTGTGACTTTACTACTTTCTTGACATTGTACACTTGCGTAGTACAAGCAAAGAACGAACAGAAAAAGCAGTGAAGCTGTGACTTTGCTATTGCTAACTCGAAGACTGTATCTTCTTTTCTCCATTAGGACCTAAAAGGCCTCAAGACCTCCCACAGGACCCTATAAATGATACCACAAGCTCATCAAAATCTCCACAGCCCACATCTTCAAAACTCCTTATAACTCAAGATTTTCGCTTAAACCCAAGAACCATTAATCATAAAGCTTCAATCTTTAGCATTCTCAAGGACACCAACTCCAAGGAGCTTGAAAACAAGAAACCCAGGAGTTTCAAGAGGACCAGTTTCTTAAAGAAACCCCATCATATATATTAAGCCATATTTGTTAAGAGAACTTTTTTCCAAGTGCTGGAAACTAAGGGATAATATGAGATAAAAATCGAATCCCAACTCAAAATCTTCACCAGAAAGAAACCAAGAATCTTAACGTCACTGATTCCCACTTCTTCGGTGAATTTCACACTAAGAGAGCTGCACTCACACTGTACGCATTGGTTACTGCCCCCAAAATACACCACATTTCACCAAGGAAAAGGTCTTCAACAAACCCCAGAAACACAAAAACATCAGAAATGATACAATCTTCTTTTCTTCTAATAGTAAGTCAGAGTAGTGACTATTCGTTTTCTTTGACTACCTCAAGAACAAAATCAAAAGGCCCTCAACTGCTTGCTGTTATAAAGAAAGAAAACAGTTAATATAATACTAAAACAGTAGCAGATAGAGAAACAAAAAAGAACTACAGCAGCTACTTACTAACTAAAGCCTCCTCCTATGGGAGTCTTTTTCTTTTTCAGTTTCTCTCTCTAGAAAATAAACAACACATTCAGTGTGTGAGACTCTCTCTCTCGCTCGCTCGCTTTCTCGATTTTCTTACAAATGAGAGGGAAGGGGACTCTCAATCTTTCTTTTGTTTCTCTTTCTCACGAGGACAAAACTTGGTAGGGGTGTTAGAAAAGAAGAAGATTTCGTTTATAATATTTGTCTTATTTGATGATTCATCAAACTCGGAAAATATAAATATTATTAATGATAATAAATTAAAAATTTTAAAAACAAATATTGCGGATTAAATAATAAATTATATTTTTTAAAATCTAATTAACTCGATTTAACTTATATATTATTTTGTTTTTTTGTTTTTACATTTAATAAGATACAGAATTAAAATTTTTTTATTTTATTTAAAAATATTTTTACTTTAAATTTCTTGTTTTTAGGTTTTCTAGTAAATTTTTTTAAGATAATAAAAGGTAGTTTATCTTTTTACCCGAGTAAAAAGATGTAATAATTTAAAGCATGAAAATTATATTTAAGGTATCATGATAATTATAATTAACAAGTTTGTCTAATATTATAATCAAGCAGCCCAAATTAAAAAAAAAATTGAATAGATCATATTTTTTAATTTATAAAATATCCAAAAATAAATTGAATACAATTTTAAATCCATCTTCAACAATCCTAAAACTCGGGGTTCCCTTCCCTTCCCGCCTTTCAGAAGACCAGAGCAGAGCTGGGTCCATAGCCATGTAAGGACAGGCATCACTCGTGTCCTTATCACCAGGCCGAAAGCGAAACATCGAACTCTGTTTGGGTGCGAGCGAGCGAGCGACAGCGTAGAGGAGGAGTTCATTTGTTGATGTCTTGATGAGATCTTGACCGTTGATATGGCAAGGAAGGAACATCACGGGAATCTGTGCTGGAATGAGGTTTTTACTTTTTATGATTATTAAACAAATGCCACTGTCTTGTCGTAGGATTTGTAATTTTATATATTTCTTTTCTTTTCTTCACCCGAGAAGAAGTGCATTTCCCTGTCGTTCTTTCTTTCTTTCTTTCTTTCTTTATATATATATATTATTTTATTTTTTTTGGTAAAATTATTCCCTCAGTCACAGCTATTATTATTGATGCTATTGATGAATTTCCTCATATGTTGTAACAATACTCTCGTCTTCAAAAAATTCTTTTCGTGAAGAATCAATTTTGAATTCTGAAAATTGTTCGGACAATTCTTCTAATTCTTTCTTTCCAAGTGGCATCCTCTTCAAATAATTTTGTTTACCTCATCACAATTGCAGCGGTTGCTTTTCTTCATCATCTTTCTATCCAAGACAACAACATGTTTAACCTTAAGACTGTCACCCTCATCTGTCATTGGTAGTACTCAAGTAATAATTATACCATTGCCCGACTAATTAACGTTAGTGTTAGTTATTAATTGTTAACGTTAACCAGTCCCCTTTGCTGCTTAACTCATTACAGTGTCGTATTGCAGAGAACACCTCCCTTGAACGGGTGGGTTTAGAGACCTGGGCAGAGCAATTTCAGGGAGGACCAGTTCCTTTCACCCCCTTTTCTTTTATCATCAGGTGGAACGTTTCCTTCAATTGACTCCCTCAATCCTAACTACTCTTTCCTAAATCAATCACGAACCGGCTCCCTTTCTCAAGTCTGACAGCACTGCCGCGTATCAGGTCATCAGAGATATGGCTGGTCATCATACCACGGCTTTTCTTTAACCTGCACATGCCTGTCAGGTACGTTCAAGTGTCTAGTCAAACACAGGCTGCTGGGGACTCTTCCAAATTTCTCAATTCAATTCTCTCAAGTTGATTAAAAAAGTTGGCTTTCAGTTCAACTCCACAGCATTTATCTAGCACTTGATTCTAATTGAAAAATTTGCGGGTTTTTTTTTTTGTTTTTCTGGATGGTGCAAACTTCCATTCACAAGAAAGCTTCACTAGAATAAATCAAATGTACAAATACACAATGCCCTAAACCTAAATCTCTCAGCTCCACCACAAAAAGCAACAAAACAAGCTGATTAAACAAAACCATTTCACATAGCAGACCCTTTCGTTCTCACCAGGGGGAGGTTATCAATACAACCTTGACCGACTAATTTTGCAGAGATGCCCCTGGGGCAGGCATGCCAACCTACCACTCTCCTCTATTTCAAACCCTGCTTACATCTTCAATGGAGATTAAACTTAAAAATATACTTACAAAAAAAAAAAGCATAATACCACAGCCAATTTATGTTTCAACTCTCCAGCTTCATTGTAGTCACCAATCAAATATATTCCTCTTGAGCATGTCAACCATTTGAATCTGATAATAATGCAAGGACCTCACTCTCATCAAAGCCGGACTCTATGGCAAGCTCAAGCGGGGTTTTACCTTCACCATTAACAGCTCGTGGATCTGCTCCCCTGCAAATGCATTAGGACAATTTAGTAAAGCATTTCATAGATCTTAATAATGCTTTTTTTTTTCCCTTGTAGGAAGCATGCTGGACAGAGTGATGCGCATATCAAAGATGATAAGTGATAAACTGCATGGCACATGCGTGATGTAATCATGACAAGACATGGATCAGTAAAATTCACCTTGAGAGGAGCAATTTTGCAAGGAAAGGTCTGCCTCTGAGAATACAACGGTGGAGCGGTGTCTGACCTCTAGAATCGGTTGAATTTATATTCGCACCATACTGTAAGAGGAGTTCTAGCATGCCAATGTCGGCTGTTTCACAAGCAAGGTGAAGCAAGGTACAACCATCTAGATCCTCTAAGGTCAGGCCTTCACTTGACCCTGCAAAGTTTAAAGAGCTAGTGGAAGACCTATCCAATGAATTCCCCGTTGAGTAGCTAGAGAGTTGTTCAGGGTTTGTCTGCTCTTGCAATAGCATCGCTTTAGCAAGTGTTAGGGAAGAGCTACAAAATGCTTGCTCATACACAGCACTGACATCTGCTTCATGATGAACAATAAGACGGTATACAGCCTTCTTGTCATTGGCACGAACAGCTTCCCAGATCTGTTGGGCCACTGATTGACTATTTTGATTGTCTCTAGGCTTGCGAACAAATACCTTTTCGGCATACTGTCATCCAAAGGAAACCAAGATTTCACTTCCAAGTTCTAACATGTCCACAATAGCTTATCCCAATCATAAAAAATAAAAAAACCATGAACAATTATCTGCAACTAAAAGAACAGATTCTAGAAGTGAAAGCTAGGGACAAAGTTATTAGTTAAACCTTTGCATGGATAAACTTCTCCTTTACAGATATAGAATCGGCAGGATTGGGTTTGCCGATAAAGAGCAGCTGTGGTTTATCGGACTTGAACGAGCTTCACCCGCAGAACATTCATGAATATTAGCAACGAGTAATAGAAGTAATTATATACAGCTTGAGATAAAAGGGAATGTTTGTTTCAATGATGGTTCTTTACCCTGTGGGGATGAGTTCAACCTGCAAGGCACTTCTTGATTGCAATAATTCCTCCCAGACTGAGTTAGCAAAGGCATTTCCCAGAGACTGGAACAAACTTATGACTGATGGCTCCCACACCTTGACATCGAGTGTAAGTGACCTTACCTGCAATTAAATTCAACAGATTAAGTGCTGGACCGATGAACATACAATATTAATATCACCAGTACAAATTAACAATGGACATAACCAGAGCACCTTCAAGAATAGTGCTGTCCATAACAATAAGCATATACTCAAACCCTGTCTAATCTGCTAAGATAATTATCCAATTATACAGCAACTTTGCCAATTTATTTTAAGATGAAAGAGATAGACGCTTAGGACCAGCATACAATCTTCTGGTTGTTGATAAAGTGAAAAGTGAAAAACAGTAGTAATTGACAAGTCAATCAAGTCATCCCGAAGTCTGTCCACCTAGCTAATATTCTTCAGGCTACTGAATCTGGTGTGAATGAAGGAAAATGATAGCAAACCGCTTTATTTAATGAGCTCGAAGCATCTTTCACAGATACTGGTCTATATTGCTGTCCAACAAGCGTTTGATACCACCCACATTCTTCCAACATTAATGGCAAGATGTTTATTAAGAAATAAGTATGGCTCACAAAGCATACTGCAAAAAATCAAATCTTCCAAACTTGAAAAGAAGTTTACCTTTGATATATGTACACCAAGATTACGATGAACACCAGAACATTCAATGCAAATAAGAACTCCAAGATTTAGAGATGCCCAATCTGGCTCAGGAGCACCGCAATCAGCACATTTATCATTTCCACAAACTCTTTGCAACACATCAATTGGCTTCTCAGCACTGGTTCGTTGCTGTTGCGAACTTCTGAATGCTCGTTCATGATGTAAGGCGGCATGGCTCCTCTCAGATGCATATTCATCAACAGCAGAAGGATCAAAATCAGTACTTTCAAATGAACTACTCTCACTGGCAGACCGATGATGACCACTTCCCAGGGGACTAGCCGAGAGACACTGAAATTTAACAAAACTACACTCATAAAAAAGTCTTGAGAATTAAAATGCCAACAATGCTCTGAATAGTTACCCTCTCAGGAGCTTGTGAGCTTAGCAGTGAAGCAATAACCCCTGTTATTTTTTCAATCCAATCCATTTGATCCAGTGCACTCTCTGCCTGCACTGACATGCATAAATAGGCATTGTTAAGGATCTATTGCAGAAAACATCCTTAATTACAAAACATCTTATCCGTCCCTGCCAGAAATCAACAATGGTGATTATATTTAAAATGCAAGGCAGCTTTTACTCCCAAGCCACATATACAAGATACATCCCACATCATACCTGCAATGTGTAGTTCTTCGTTGGTGAGATGATCCTGAAGCAAAATCGCAGATCTGACTGGTCAGCATCGACTTTAATTGTTGATGTAAGAAGGTTCACGGTGTGATGAGCAACAGACTTTTCATCATGCACTCCACCATGATGGTGAGAAGAAAGCCATCGACTTAACAATCCAGATCCAAGCTCAGAGCTGTTCCTTTGACCAGAAAGTTGACCGCCAGAACCCTATAAAACATATCAAGCATGATGAAAAAATCCAGTAGGCATCAAGAACAGAATAAACTTCAAGCACTCTATACATAAACTTATTTTTTCACATAATTACTCACTGAAGGTTTGCTGCTCTGTTTACGATAGTAATAAAGCATTCCTCGGCTATCAAGAACAAAAAATCTTCTTTTCCAGTCACCTCTCAAGCTAGAGGATCGTTTTGACAGATAACCTTGTCTGATTGTTTGAACCTGAAAGTTTGCTTCTTGTTTTAGAAGTAAAATTCACCCGGAAAAGAAGGATCTGTAAAAGTTCCCTCATAGGTGTAAAAGTTCTACACACCTTCCCCTTTGCAGCGGATTGCATAACAGCCTCTATCATTTTGTGTGAACTTCTACCAATGGCTTGTATACCATCTCCATTTGGAGATCCATTAGAACCATTGGAAGACCATCTACTCTCACGATCAATTTGTCTCCTGTACTCTTGCATCCTTTCATTGAGAGATGCCTGCTCATAGTTAGATCTTTCCCTTGATTGTTGAGCATAAGTCAAAACCTGCAAAAACAACAAGAGACGTCTTGTTTCCATGAGTCAACTAAGAAAAGACTTGTTGCCATTTTTTTTTCTTTTTTTCTTTACCATTGTGCTTGCCCTGTGCCATGTTCACCCAAGACCTTACAGTTCAACATACAAAATTAATGACATGTTGGAAGTCCAGAAAAGTTAAAAACTAACCAAAATCAATTCCCATCAAACAAATTTAGGCACATAAATGCAAGTTGAATACTTTGATATTAGCTAGTCATTGAGACAACCAACCCTGCCAAAGTCTCGCCTCTGTACACATCCTCATACTTGCCAATCCACAAATATTTACTCGTATAAAATAGAGCCTCTTCAAAATTGTAGGGGTCACCACACCAACCTTCCTCACTATTCAAACATCCCAAAAGCTAAGATTTATATTGGAGCACAAGATTGTGAAGCTTCTAAGATGGCCAGAGCTCACATATTATTGATGGTTGATTCTACGAAATGCCATTCACAGTGTAATGGTATTAGCTTCTTTGCTGGACTGTTGGTCTTCAGGCCTGCCCTATAGAAAAGAATGAATAAGGAGAGGCCTATCGATGAATAAGCAACTCGAATACATCTCCTTTCACCAACCTCCCTCGTCAGCCCTCACTTAAATGGCGAAGTCATTTGATGACTAAAATCCAATGGAGCTTCTGAATGGCATAATCATCCTTTTATTCTTCTTCTCTTTCCTTCTTATTCTTTCTCTCTTTTTTTTTTTTTTTTTTTTGGCAGGAAGTATGAACAAAACATAGTCTTCCTCAAAACAATAATCAGATTTCACATATTTTGAATATAATGACATGACTATTGGAAGAGTTGACAGTAATCTACAGAAATACATAGTAAAATAAACCTGATGAATGTATGGCTCCATTTGATGCAAAAGCTCATAGCCCTACAAGCAACAAAGGTTTTACATAAGCATATGCATGATAAAGTTTAAAGCAAGTCCATAAAGTACAGAAGTACCACCGTGTGTCCTACCTGTTTGAAGTAACGAAGATGTGCATCCATTGTCCCACTGACTGCTTCCAAAAATTCAAACCTCTTCTTTGCTTCGACATTAGAAATAGCAGTTACCTGGATGCAGAGTGAGCAGATTATAAAATCCAAGTTCTTGAAATATCAGAATAAGTGTTAATATTAACTATATTAAGTTTTTTTAAAAAAAGGAGTGGTAGATGAAGTAGCTAGTTTGGGTTTTACTTACTAGATTAAAGCGAGCTTGCTCAAACACAGCCCTTGCATTATGAAGCTCCTGGTATATATCAAAAATCAATTAGAAATATAAAATGGAGGATGTTCAAGATCACAGCCATAGATAAGAACCGCAGCAAAATCATAATACCTCCTCCAAAAGAATAGCCACATCAGACCTCGTGCCTTTCCTCAGTGACAGAAACTTCTCACGAGCCTGTCGCATATGTGAACATTAACTACAAACAAAAGACTATTTTGCATAGATTCAAGTATGGAACTTCATGGCTCAAGTTGCATTCTGTATATCCACCCTATTAGCAATGGCCATGTGTAAACAACTCGAACATCCCCAAAATCTAGTTAACAGTGCATGAGCAAGTCATCATCGTGATGCAACATCCATGCTGCTGTGGATACTGCACATCTTGAGTTCCTATTCCACGGCTCATGGTGAAATATGTGTAACATACCAGGCCAAACAGAGCTTTGGAAGCACAAAGTCAATTATCCTTCGATAACTAAAACCTTACCTCCCAATGCAACATAAAGATACATACATGTGTGTGTGTGTGCGCCTTTTCTTTTATGTGTGATGCAGCAGATTTCAGCTCAATTCCAGTTAGTGTATTAAATTTGTCGGCCTAAAAGTTGTGCAATTCAATTGCATGCTGTGTTTGACTTCACTTACCATTGCAGGTTGCAAAGATAGCTTGGGATGATAATAAACTTAACTGTAGCATTATTGCAATAGCAAAGATTTCCTTAGACTGAACAAAGACCATTATAGGTTCATCCCAACATTTCTGACTAGCAGTCAACTTCATAGTTAATGGTACTAAGAGTCTAGAATTATTCTGAAAAAATGTTAAATTACCATGATAAGTTCATTCAATCAAATGGCATCTAAAAAGATGGCAAGATATTAAAAATCTTATAAAGAGGGAAATACCTGGTCGTAAAGAAGGCTAGCCTTGTCAAAACGCTTCCTTGCTTCCTGCATTAAGAGAAGATTTTTTAAAGTAGCAATTAAACGCAATATCCAGGAATTGGGGAGCATTAAAGTGTACAGACACATCAAATGAAACCATGAAAACAAATTTGCAATTTCACAACAGGGAAACCATAAAACTCCTTAGAGATCTCACAATAATCAAGAGTTGAACAAACAAATTTGGAGAATGTGGATCTGATGGGAGAGAGCAGCACAGAAAGTTGGATGGCTATCAATAAATCAATCCTAAATGGTACTATATTTAAGTTACAATATAAGGAAAAGTCACATCACAGCCTTGCAAAATTTATATTTTGCATGAACTTGGTTGCTTGGCCTTCCCCCCAGATTTGCATGACATTCATTGACCATCATAAGGAGACAATGATAGGCATTTGGCAATATTAAGTACCTTCACCTCAAGCAAATCAATATTGACAAAGTGTAATAATCTGTCATTCAGCATATGTTCAACCTGAAAAGCAAAAGGAAAGGAGCACAAGTCACACCAGTGAACAAAACATATTTTTTCTTAAGGAAGAGCAAGAACTGGATCGTTTTCTCCAGATAAGCTCAATAAATGCCAGCTATTGTACCTAAAATTCTGTGTTCTATGTAGCATGGGTTCAAATACTCTATTTGAGCTCAGGATTACTAGATGCCTATGCTTTCTCCAGCTGATTATCTAGGACTTGCATTAGATGTGAAGTTTATTACAAGTTTTTATCATCAAGAAGTTCTTGTATGAATGGTCTTATTTTACTGCTCTATTTGAAACGTTATCTAGAAAGATCCCGTTTATCAGGTGCTCAAATGGGTTGTAAAGGGAAAGAAGTTGGACATGTATGCAATTGCCCTTTGACAACAAACTTCAGCTTACGAACTAAGTACAGGAATTGTAACAGAAGTGACATTTTTTTAAGTTCAATTAACTAAGCTCAAGCTATAACAATAAGAACAGAATCACTTCTAGAAGAAGAGATGTTAATGTGTCAAGCATTCAGTGCAATAAATTACAAAATGTTACCTGGGATCGGAGAACTTCTTTGTATGTCCCAATTTCTCTCAAGGCTATGGTGAATTTGGTCATAACAGGGCCTACATTAGCACAAGATGTTCAATCAATAATCTCAGTAAACACAATTAAAATTTCAACACTACCAAGATTAACCAGGGCGAACTAAGACATCCTACAAACTGAAATGAGTACTGCACTTGATTGGCAACAACTAATCAAGCAACAGAGAAGAAAAAGTCTTGGTGCTTGCAACTCTCCAATGGCACAACAGAATAATGTCCATCATCATCTGAGCCACAACAAATAAATAGAATTTCAAGTAAAAATACCTCCAAAAGCCAAACTAATAGGATCGTTATGCCCTCCACCAAATGTTTCTAAAGCACTAGCAAAACCAACGTCCCCATCATATGCCTCCCCCAGCCCTTCACTGCAAGTAAGGAAAAAAAGAGCACAAAGATAAATTCTTCACAAACCCATTGCTTGTAACATAGATAAGTGAGAGAAAGAAAGAAAATGCAACTGCATATAATGCCAAACAGATTCACAGTCTTGACTAACTTGGAATATTTGAACAAACTTGACCACCTTAAAAAAACATAAATTAATATAAAAACTGTTTTATCTTTAAGCAGGGACTCTTAGTGATGAATTTCAGTACTTGGGTGCTATGAAGAATAAGAAAAGGGACGAGGTTTCAGCTATGAATTTGCTTTCTTAATTTTGGGAATCATATCCCGCACTCCTGTCTATGTCTAAATAACTAGGTTCTGAAGCAAGAAAATCAAATCCAGGAATCCTGAGCCCTGTAATGCATAGGTCCTTCAATTCAGGTCCACATGCAACTTGCAATTAGCAGTCTAAAAGAGTGGTGGGTAGTTTACAAATACTTGAGCGAATGCCAACAGCTGCTAGCTTTTATTATAGTGTCAACTGATCTAAAAAAATAAGAATATAAAACATTGCAAGGAAATTCCAACATCGTTTAATTAGCTAAATACTATGAATAGAGGCTTTTCTTTTTATAATGCCAATCAAAGCAAAAACGAAAACGTAGAGAACATACGTGTATTTTCTACATCCTTTGTAGAACTTTAAACTTCTCTCCCTCAATGATTCAGCATCTTCTTCCAGTGATTGTATCTGCTCCACCAAATAAATTATCAAGAGCCCGCTATACTACGGGACAGGCAATTTATTGCAAAATAAATTTGGAAAAATATATTTTAGAGGGGAAAAAATATAAAAGGAAAGTATCAACAGGAGACATATAGGAGTAGCAATGGTAAAGCCGAATTATTAATGCAGATCTATTTTCTCCTAAATATCAGAAAAATTACTAAAACATTTCAAGCACACACCACACATGATCATATTCATTCCACAAATAAAATTTCCTTTAATAAAATAACAACAGCAATAGATATTTTATTTCTCTTTCCTTGAATAGATGCCCTGTATTTAACAAAACACAATCAATTAAACGTTCTAATTCATTTTCCCTTAAATAAAATATTAAAACAACTGGAGAAATCGAAGGGGGGAAATGGACACCACTGCTACAAGTAGCTGGCAATCATCAAGGTTACTTTAACAAAGCTTCAATTCCTTACAAAACAAAGCACACGGAAAGAGAGAGAAGGCAAGAGCACAAACCTGCTTTCGAAACATAGGAGAGTCATCGAGCTTTGTGAAATGCATTTTTGATACCTCGATACTTCACGATTAACTCTAATTAACATTCCAACAAATACTCGATCGAACCTAATATCATCACAATTGACTTGAGATCTTGCCTTCTTTCACTCCGATCCCAGTCGCCACTTCTTAAAAATATACTAATCAAAAACTTTAGAGAGCTCTTATTTTTACATATTTTTTTATCTTCTTGCTTTTTTTGCTTGTTTGTTTATTCTGGTTTTTAAAAACCCTAGGAGAGTGAACAAAAGAAGAAGAAAGAAACCCTAGGCGAGGTAAGAAAACACGAGATTTGTGTGTGTTTAAGGAAGTCTTGGAAATTGAGTGGATCTATCAAGCCACTTCATTCATTAAAACATGGAATTGTCGAACGGACACACACACACACACAACAGCACAAAAGCATAGATAAAAGCACTAAACACACCGAGTGAGAGAGAGAGAGTCTCTGTTTTTTTTTTTTTTGGATTCTTTTTATTTTTCTTTTGGCCAAATGGGGACTTTACTTTTCAGTTTTGCGAGCCAAATTTAGTGGAGAGATGGCGATTTTAACAGAGTTCGAGGATTAAGATTTCCCACCAAACAACGTCGTTTCAATCTTCAAATCCAACGGTGTCGTTTAGCAGCGACCATTTGAGTAGCTTGCGATCGGTCTGAGAGCTACTGACAGTGGTTGCCTTTACACGGTAAGAAAGAAGCATGGAAGACCAGTTTCACCAACGCCCTTACAAGCGCGTGTAGTCTTCAACCAGTCAGTACCAAAGTACCTAAGCAACGGAGCCAGTAAATGATAAGAAGGTGACTTTGAGTGGAGGCTTTGGGCGTGGGGTAGAGGAGCATCGAATCTGAAAGATGCTGCTGTCGAGCACACTCAGCACGGGAAGTAGCGGGCCCCAGACAAAATTTCTCTCTTCTCTACTTACCATTCTCGAGTGGAGACACGAAGAAAATGATAGCACCACCAGTAAGTACTACCCCTGAAAAGGAAAAACAGAAACAAGAAAATGGATTCAAAATATTTATTACAACTTACAAAAATTATGACAGCGATACCACTTCCTCCTTCCGTATCTTAAAAACGGAGAAGCATCCTTCCTTCCTTCCTTCGAGCTGCTGGGACCCGTATGCGACGACTACTCGGTAGTCACGCACACCGTTGAGGCACGATGTGTGTTTTTCAAGTGCTCTTGACAATACCCAGAAAATTACAGGAACCTGCTGTTTATTTTTGAGAAAAAGTTTTTTTTATCAATTAAATGAAACCTCGAGATAATTATACTTTATACTCAACATTTATGTTGGCATGGATTGTAAGCTACGTGAAAATAAAAGTTTCTTAACTAATAACGCAGTAGTTGTTGAAGAGTGGTAATTGCATGCATTAAAATAAATGAGAGAGTCCCAGTAAGTGTTTTGATATGATACATAATCCTCCAACAAACGCGTCAATCTTGTAAGTTAAGATGCATCTTTGACATTGTAGATAATAATCTCGAGATGTATTCAAGCAAGCAAGCATACACAAAAAGTGGCATGGAAAGTACGAGAAAAAAAAGGTGATTATTCTCCCGCAAAACAAATCAAAGGAATCCATGGTGTCAATCAATTATCTCTTTTCTCTCTTCGTTACTTGATGCTGCTGCACGAGCGTGGCAGGAGTCATGTCAAAACGGAATATATATATATATATATATATATATATATATATATATTGTTAATTGAAAGTAAGTACTGTGGTGGGTTAAGCGAAAAAAAAGTATATGTTATTTTAGAAAATCATTTTTTTATAAGTGTCCATGTACCTCGATCGATCATATGAAATTTGGTTAGAGTCTATTGATCTAAAATCACTTCACCTGCCTAGTGTGATGCTGGCTTTTTATTGGCTGTTCAGAGCATCAAATTTTAGATGGAACTAGTTGCTTGCCCCGCTTCATTGCGGTTACGGATTCGAGAAGTTAGTACTGTTTTTGCAAGTTTTTTCTGGTAAACATTAATCTCAATCTGATATAATTAAAAACAAATCTAGTTGTTGAAAATCTTAAGCATGCTGTTTTCTTTAACATTAAAAAAAAAGGTAGATCTTGAGGGACTTTTATCTAGTGTCATTAAAAAAAAAAAAAACATGCACGTAGAGTATATTTTAAACAAGTTTAAATGAATATTTAAAATTTCACAAAATAAATTAATAAGATAAAATGAAATAAAAATCATTAGTAGCGGACCTTTAGGGTCGAGAATAAAAATAAGTAGGTATAATTTTTCAATTACAATTGAGATTTCGAGAGAAAAAAATAACTAACTCATAATGTAAATCGAGAATGAGATAAACTTATAAAGGTTAATTAAAAAATACAAATAAATTTATTTCAATTCGAAAACTCATGCTTGTTTGAGTGTAGTTGCGGTTGATTTTAAAAATGTTTTTCACTTAGAAATGTATCAAAATAATATTTTTTATTTTTTAAAATTTATTTTTGATATCAGCACATCAAAATGATCTAAAAATACTAAAAAAAATATCAATTTAAAGTAAAGAAAAAAATTAAAATTAAATTTTTTAAAAAATATTTTTGAAACGCAAAAACAAACAAGAAGAGTCAATGGCAAAAATATAATTTTGAAAAAAAATTCCAGCCCCCTCCCTTATATTCAACCCCGCTAGCCATAGATGAAAGAATGAGAGGTTCTTGTTCTTTCTTCTTTGTTTTTATGCAAATTTCTTGTGTACAAACCAAGTTTAAATTGTCATATATAGATTACTACAATTTAACTCGTGAACACAAGATTGGAGAGTGTTTAAAGTGAAAGAAAGTGGGGGTTAGTGAGAGAAAACAAGAAAATTGAAATAGAAAGAGGAGAAACCTGCAAAGGAGAAGGCAAATTAATTGGGTTCAAACTTATTTGGTAGCCAGGGTATCTCATATACCCTTTAATCCATGTTATTTAAGTTGGGGAGTGTGGTTTTTTCACCCAATATTTATGAGGAAAATCTGGGGGAAATGTAAAGTTACGTGTAAAATAGGTAATAAACATGGAACAATTAAGAACAGAGTAAATTAGTGATGGTGATTAAAAATAAATCCAAGAATTAATAATGCAATACTATAGGGCCGAACAAAATTGAGGGAATAGGAGGGAGGAAGATTTGAGTAAATCTTTCGAAATTTCATGTTATTTTGATGACATGTGTGTGAATTACAATGGAAAGAGTGAAATTGATCTGGAAGGTAAATGCATTGTAGGATTTTATTATAAGCGCATAGGTTATATTATAAAAATTTAGAAAAAATATACACCTTGATGTCAAATACTCAAGTTTATATGAACTAATATCTAAATAAATGAAAGAAATAAAAATAACTACAAGAAAGATTATGGAAATTCCAAATAGTAGGGTCGACCATGAAAATATGTTGGCAAGAGAAAGGAGTTAAATGAAATTGTGAAATAAAATGTTAATGTGCAATACCAGAAAAGAAAAAGAAATGAGAATTATAAGAAAATTCAAAAAGGAAATCGATAAGCTGAAAATTATGAGGTGGAATTTATTGCAGTGATTTATATAAGTTGAAAATTATTGTATATTCTTACTATTTCTGTAATTTGTAATTATAGCTCCTATATATATATATATGTATTAAAATAATTAAAATCAAATAAAAAATAAAACTAGAATTATCAATAATCTGTTTATTATGAGTGCTTAATGTTAATCTAAACACAGAGAAATTATATATAAATTAAACTGAAAATATTATTATATTCTTAATAAATAAGTCTATATATATTCGAGTCAAAAACTTTTTTATAAATAAATAACCCCATAAATACTTATAATAGTTTTATTTCAAATTAGATTAATTTTACTATGAAAAATCCTATAATTTTACCAAACTCCATAGATCTTTCTAGTTAAAACTCAAATTAAATATAACTTTTAAAACATTATATGTTACAAATGTAACCATAAAAAAAAATAAATTCCGTTTCTGCATATATATATATATATATTGAGCGTACAAATCATCAAATTTTAGATAGACTAGGTGATAAATGGCTAGCAGTAAAGTCATGTACCCTGCCATGCTTTCCGGCTACAGTTAACAAAGTTTATACATTTGTCTCTTTAAAAATATCCATCACTGTTAAAGAAAAAACGAAAGGCATACCTTCACCTTTTTACTGCTACTATGCAGGTCAGGATCCGTTACGAGCTCGTAACGTTTCTCGTAAAAAAATATTATTTTTCATATTCACTGCACATCTATTTTTCAAAGGAATGAAATAAGTAAATTATTGTTTTTTTTATCGACATACTCACCGTTTCGTATCCATTTTCTTCAAAAATTGATTCTCTATGCATGTGTTATACGGTACATGCGTTCCTATCCTAAGCTCCTTAGGACCTTAACGAATCAATAATTTATATCAATAAAATTGTGCCAAAATTTAAAGTTACAATGGCTCGTGATTAGACAGACATGTATTATTAGGTTCCGCTTGTTCTTCAAATTCAATCTTCAAATTTAAATGTGCATTTTTTAACGAATTGTGTCATCTTAAAAAATAAAATCTACCAAGCTAATTTTTTTAAAGAAAACTCCAAGAATAAAAAAAAAATTATAACCCCCCGGAACTCACTCTTAACTTCATGAAAATATTGATCCAAGTCGTCAAAAAAATATTCCATATATCCTTTAGTTTTGATGTAATTGATTTGATTTTATTCATGTTAAAGAACACAATTTTTTGAATTTTTTTTTATTATTATGGATGTTGGGGTTAGTTTACGTGTACCTCGATTAATCCCACGAGCCATGAAATTAACGATTATATAAGCCTTCAGTGGCTATCATATTAACAATCACGAGACTCGAATATAAAACCATAAAATAAACAAACTCTTTAATTTCAAACTCTTATTACTGGATTATCTATTATATGATTAACAACCGATTTTAAAATATATATACATGACTCGAAGAAAAACTTAAATTATCATTCATTCATCGTGATTCTTTTTGTGATAAAAGATATTCTCAAGCTAATTTTTATAATTTTTTAATGATAAAAACATCCTCAAAGCTAATTTTTATAAGCTAAAATTCAAAGAAAAGCTCTCCACTTCCTGAAAAAACCGAAAGGGGGTAGAGAGAAACTCTGTGACGACAACTATGGCCTATGCTGTCTTCTTTTTGACCAGTTGCCTTTCTTTTCTTCTCTTTATATATGTTCACAGTCAAATTTGTCAGTTCAAGCCTTAACTTTTTGAAGAAAATTTGGGTGGCTCTAGATGCTATCTGCATCTCGTGTCACCGTATTTGGCATTTTCGGACGAAGGACAGGCTTTGCGACAGTTTATAGCCCGCGTCTTGATTTGGTCGGAAAAAAAAAAAAAACTATCCTTTTAAATCGAATCATTAAAGTATTCAATGTCAAGCAATATTACCACTCTGTCTAAGATCATTATCCAGCCCTAGACGGAAAATATTAAACCCCCTCGAATAAATGTTGTTTTTATAGTGATTCATTTTTCATATAAATAGAGATGCAGCTATCTTTATTTTGACAAAAAAAATATTATTTCAATTACATCCTTTAATTGTCTAATTAAATAGAATTAGACGACGAAGGAAAACTGTCCCTGATCAACATGCTGTACCCTACATGGCTACATCCATTTCCGCTGGGCCTGGTGGTGACGTAATTTTATCTGGGTCCAACTCTGGGCGCTAAAAAAATTGCAAATCGTTCCTGTGCTCGGCTTGATTCTATCCTCCTCGAAAGGAAAGCCACCATGTGGAGTAGCCATGGTGGTGGTGTACGAATTCTTCTTTGCTGGGGACATGATCTGCTAGAAAAAGCCTATGACTTTTGCCACCAGAGTGCTGTCCGCTTTACTGCCTTCCAGTTACCAGGACTGATATTTAAAACGGTATCCAATAACATCAATAGCTGTGGTGCACGGATTGTCGAAGATTCATCTGGTTTTCGAGATAATAATTGACCACTGGTGCGCTGGGCGAAGTGACCAGGTTGAGAATAACTAGTTGTTGGCACCATCATTTTTTTTTTTACTAACCGATGGGTTGCAACTCAAGCTAAAACTTGAGTTTTAATTCTATCTTTATTAAAAAAAAAAAAGTTGATGCATCTTTTAACAAATATATAATATTATTTAAATAATTTATAGAAAGGAGCGTGGGAATTTTAGGAAAGGTATGGCGGCATGTGCAGAGGCTTTGCTTGGCCAAACAGTGCTTCTAAGGTAGCAATAGAATCCTCTCAATGGTCCTTACCTGCCTAGACAATGTGTGTGACTTTATCACCCCCACTTCGCCAACAACGATCATTTCTTTTTGTTTTTTCTCTCATTCTAGAAAATCATGTTGACCCTCAAAAATATTCAATGAAACCCTTAAATTAATTTTTTCTTCAGATATAGTTTATATTTTTTTTATTAATATTTATTTTATTTAAAATAATTTATAGTTCGTTTTCAATTTCATATCCCAAGGGTCTTTTCATATATTAAATTTAGTTTCTATTTTTTATTACAACTTATTTTATTTAAAATAGTTTTTAAAATTGATTTTTTTTCAATTTTATCATCCATGAGTTTTTTTTGTTATTAAATTTTATCATTATTTTTTATTGCTATTTTTTTACCTTGGATTTTTTCTAGTTTGATTTTTTTTTTGTGATTTTATCATTTGACATTAAATTTATCAGGTGTTGAGCTTATTAATTGAGTTCAGGTCTAGAGTTAACGGGTTGCGAGTTTGATATATTAAATCAGGTTTGCTTAGTTTCTTTCTCTTTTTAAATCTTTTTTTTCTTTCATCATCTATTATTTTTTTTCACTTTCTACGAGACTTTTCAGCCGTTTAGAGAAAAACATAGGTTACCTTGTTTTTTTTTTTTTTTCTGGTCTTTGCTAGATCTAGCTTTTTGAAAAGAAATATTTTAACTAGATTAAATTAATTTATTTCAACTTTTCAACATTAAATTTGTCTGGTATTACCTCAGGTTTTTCTCTCGTCTTTGCTGGATCTTGCTTTTTTAAAAGAGATTTTTTTATTAAATTAATTTATTTTATTATTTAACATTAAATTCATTAGATATTGAGTTTCTTAGTTGGACCCGGATATGAAATTTGACGGGTCACGAATTTGAAAGATTAAACAAATTTTAAAAGGTTTACTTGGATTTGCTTGTTTTTTTATTTTTTTTCAATTTCATCCTCAAACATTTTCTTGCATTTTTCCCGCTTTTTATGAGATTTTTCATTTGTTTTGGAAAAAAACATGGATTGCTTTAGACTTGTTTTTTTTGGTCCCTGTTGAATTTAGCTTTTTTTTATAAGGATTTTTGTTTTTAAATTAGATTAAGCTTTTTTTATAAGGATTTTTGTTTTTAAATTAGATTAAATTAATTGATTGAATATAAATATGAAATGCTTATTTTATTATATTTTTTAGTTTGTTTTTCAAATTGTCGTTCTAACGGCATGGGTTGTTTTTTTTTTATTACCTTGATCTTAGATTTTTCTTATCTTGATGTTAGATTTTCCAAACTTATTTGAAAAAACATTGATGTCACGCTTCTCACATTGTAAAAATAATTGACCCAGCGCCCGAGAGCCATCTAGCTAGTTTTATCAATGCATCTACATATTCCTCAATTTTCTCTTTCTTTCTCTTTTTTTATTATTAGAAAAGGACGCTTTTTTTCTTCTTCAGACAGCCAGAGGAATTAAGTGGCAAAACAAAAACCAAAAGCAAACTTTACTGTTTTTGTTTATGGGCTCGGAAAAAGGGACCAAACACGGAATAGCAAAAAAAAGGAAATGGTAACCGTTATAATTATCATATAATACAACATCCTGTATATTAGACATTTTTAAAAATGTGACAAATTCTTTTTATATTCAAACCAATAGCCATGTTTAATATTGAAATCAAATAATTTTCTAATTATATATTTGAATAATTACCTTCAATGTATAAGTTCAAAATCTAATTATTGATTTGTATTTAAAGATACATATTATTTCTGGGACTTAACGTGGTTATTTTATTATTATTAATATGAGTGTCTGGGTTAATTTGCGCTCATCTCAACTAATTTCACGGATCCTGAAGTTAACTATCATGTACTTAATGTAGTTACTTAAAGTCATTATAATTAGTGCTATAAAGTTTATGACACTGAAAAATAATGTTTGTTATGTGATAATTGCGTTCATAATACTTTTTATTTATAATTTTAAAAATGTTTTTTATTATTTTCTAAAGTAATAAAAAACATAGCAATTAAGAAAATCATAAAGAGATTATATAGCATTTTAACGTCAAATTAAATAAATCCACTTAACAGCTCATAATTATTTACTTGTAATTACAAAGTAAATAGCATTTTTTTTAAAGATAATAATGCGCCTTTTGAGCTGCAATTAAACTATATTACAGTAACTATCAAAATAGTGGAATGATTAGTTATTAAATGATAACAATTTATAATTTAAAATAAATATAATTATAAGATCTTCAAATAACCATGTAACAAACATGATCGGTAATATTCTGGAAAACATAGAACACATCCAATCCCTTTGCACTCCAGCCTAAATTCACAGAATTCTTAAAATCTGGACAGAGAAAGTCAAAACTCACGCCCAATATACTAGGCCACGATCTCATAGAAACCCAGAAAATCAAAGCACATGGCCCAAAATACATATCACCACACACATAATTGTAAAACCCAACCCAACCCAACCCCACAAATTATCTCTAGAAATCCAAGAATCGAAATCTGATCGAGTCAATGCTACCCGAATTTGCTAGAACTTTATTCCGATGAAACGGCCAAGTTTTCAATGACCCGACCAAACCAGGGCCGACTCGAGTGTAAGCCAAAAAAAAAAAAACTAACAGCAAAACACTGTCGTTGTGTAAGAATTCTTTAAAACATCTGTTTTGTTTGTATCTATTTTGATTCAGAGATTGTTTCTCATGAAGCCGTGGACTTGCTCCTCTAATTTGACTCCATTAAGGTGTATCATTAATGGGTATCTCTCAAATTTTGTTTTAGTATTTTTTACGAGATTATGATTTGTGGGTTTTGTTTTTAGGATGATATAATTATGTGATCAGAGATGGAAAAGATTAGTTACGAGAGATTTGGTAAGGTTTTTGGAGTTTATTGTTGAATTTGTAGTTAAAAGGTGTCAGAACTTAATTTTAATATTGCTTCTGATCATAATCAGATATACATTTAATTTATATTTAGTCAAAATATTAGGTGGATAACTAATTTGGGTCTTATAGAGGGGAGATACACAGAGAGCAGACAAAAAAAGAAGGAAGGAAAAAGAAAAAAAGAAGAGAGTCGTTCATCATCATCATCTTCCAAGAATTATCACCTAAAATTTTTTTCAGCCCCTTAATTTTATCTATGCGCGCCGGATCGATTGCTTAAGATCTTTGATCTCTACCTGGACTGATGAAAAAAATAAAATCACCTGTTATAAATTTGTTGAGAATGATTCTGATCTATTTCATGGCTTATTAAAAATAAAAGGCCTGGTGGGATCTTCACGGACAGAAAAAGAAAAAGAAAAAGAAAAAGAAAAAAAACGGCTACTCAAACAACGCCTTCCTTCCTACAAGGCTACAACGGCTCATGTTCACCCGAGCAGGAGAGGATCCTCGGGAACAAATCTCTTGCCTTTCTTTATTTTCCGTGCATAAACTGTTTTAAAGCATCATCCTCGCATGTTTTAGGTTCGACTTTCTTGCTCTTTTTTTACCTGGCAAATCAAAATGTTTGTGCAATGATTAGAGTAATGAAGAAAAAAGGGACTGATTTATGTTTAAGTTCCTTCGTGGAGCCCTTAATTTTTGCTAGAAGACAAGTTACTAATCGGAAAGGTTGGTGTTTTCATTTACAAAGACTGCTCTTCTCCGGAAACTGTTATCTTGCTAAAGTCCACTGTCATACAACATATGTCGGTGGCAAAGTTTGTTGCTTGTGACTCCTGGGTAATAGAAAGTCCTAGATCAAGGAACAATGAGGCTTCAGTTAGTTTTTAGTGTCATGACTGTTATGGTTTTTAAACTGTTTTTATTTCGTTTCCAGAGATAACTTGCAAGTGTGTATCTTTTTTTCCTTTCCTGTAGATGTTCGGGTTAATTTATATATTTGTTAATTAATTTTTAAAGATTTTAAAATTAATAATCAGTATAATTTATTATTCTTTTTTTTTCCTTCTCTGTCCTTGGCTTATTCTTCTCACAGCTCATTACTTCGTCTTTTTAATCATTTTTCTCCTGCATCAGTGGGGCAGGACTCTTGGGATGTCAGGTTTCATGCAAGAGAACTTTTGTGTAAATGGTAGATGCTTTGGGTTTAGCTTAAGACAATGGTTTCTCTTATGGTTTTTGTGTTGTACTATGATGCTAGCTGGGGAGAAAAGGGAACATGCATGTTACCATGCATGGACCAGTTTCAGTTTCTTATCCAAGGATATTGTTATGGTACGAATCATGGAAAAACAAGTACTTGGCATCTTTTTTGGATTTGTGGCATGTAAAATTCATAGAACGTTCAATGTCCTTAGGTCATATTATTATGAGAAAAAAGAAAAAAGAAAATCTTTTGTTAACAAATTCTCTTTTAACTAAAAATCATTAAACGGCTAAATACCTTTCATTTTGTAAGGCCAAGTTTCTTAAAAATTATGTTTTTGCATGTGTGTGTGTTTCGATCACCACCTTTTTTTTTAAAAAAAAAAATCTACAATAATTTTTGTGGATTTTGTATGTTTTAGCATTTCATAATTTTTTTTAATTTTTAGTACTTTTACCAAACAAAATAAAATAAAAAATTGTTTTGAATTCTCAATGTGAATTTTGTAATAGTTCATTAGAATTTGGCCACAATTAAATGGCCTAATAGAGTGATACATCTAAATTTTTAAAATAATAAAATCATCAATATTGTCTTTTTAAATAAATAAATAAATACATGTTACTCATGTTTGGGACAAAAGGACTCATTACGAGCCATTATATTGAGCATTAAAAAACAATAATATAATTCTTGAAGAATTACATGATGGTTAATTATAGAATTTATGAGATTAGTCGAGGTATGCCGAGACTTGAATATCCATATTAATAAAAAAAAAATTAAAAAATAACAACCATCATAATAGAAGAACAACCACCATCAATGGCAACAATAATAACCATCATCAATGATAAAGGTGGCAACAAGAGCCACCGTCCACGACATCAACATAGAGGCAACATCAAAGGTGACAAAAGGTGCAGGAGAAAGGAGAATGAAAGAAGGAAATTTCTAAATTGATCAATTCCATCTTTAACACGGAGGCGAGAACGAAGACAACAAGTAACAAATTCTGCAAAACACATACAGTAAGTAAAATTTGAGTCAATAGTAATCGTGTTAATGATTTACATTAAGAAAATATAATAAATATATAACTTTTTTTTTTTTTTGTTATTAACGTAGGTACCCGGGTTAGCTTGCGCGTACTTCGATTAATCATACGAGTTCTGAAGTTAACGACCATGTAAGCCTCTAGTAAATCTAAGATTTATGAAACTCAAACTGGTGATTTTTAAAACGCAAATCTAAAAACTAATTAATTAAGTTATATCACTCAAAATTAATAAATATATAGCTCTTAAGATGTACTTTATTGATCCAATGAGTTGATATGATAGCATGTGGATTAACTTGGAGACCGGTGACCCAAATTCTTTACTAAGTCGGATATACTTTTAATATAAAATGTCAATAGTAATTTACCCTACCATTTCAAAAGATATAAAACGGATAGTTAAACCATTTATGTTTCAAACGACAATATTAATTAGCACTAGAGATGTTCAAGAGCTTTTTATTCGTATAAAACATATGCTATAAAAAATAAAAAAACGTGGCATGGTTCAAGGAACAAATTCAAGGGTACATAAACCATCAATATTTACGTCTAAATTCATAGCTAATAATAAGACTTAAATGAGTTCTGAAATCATAAAAAAAAACCAGGTTTGTTACCTAAAAAACTACAATCCAAAACCTAAGCCAAAAAAAACAAAAACCCCCCTCCTGCACCGGCGCTCGTGTTTGGGAAGAGAGATGGCGAATGCCTGAGACGAAGGGGACAACTGGGTTCGTGGTCGGTGATTAACATCATTGGTAAGAGAGAGAAGTCACGTCGCTGGAGTTTTTTTGGGTTGCTGGCTGGATTTTCTTTGCATGATGAAGAGAGGTGAGGGAAACAAGGAAAATTGTTTTGGGGTTGTCGGCAAAAATAGAAAGAAGAGAAGAAAGAGAGCAGAATATGGCTAGTATTTATTTGACCATCTCCAGGAAACAAATAAAGAGTAAGAAAATAAAAATTGGAATTATAATGTAATTGTATTTTGTAATGTAATGCAAAGGCTTCTTGTGGAGAGTGCTAGAGATAAGATTTCTTTGACTAAACATTTCTAAATTTTATTTAAAAATATTTTAAAAATAAACAGTTTTAAAAATATAATCTTAAATTCTTAAAAATCCAAAGCAAATCACTTTCACAAAGCGAAAGAGGAATAAAGAGAAATGATATGTTTGACTTTAGATTACGTGGCTTCTCTTTAAAGGTGCTAAAGAAAAGGAAATATTTTTTAAAAACTCACAATATCATTTCAATAATAAATAAAGATAAAATAAAATAAAAATTCCAAAACCACTTATAAAACACAAAAAATAAACAGCCCATGATTTTTGTTTCAGAATCACTTGCTTTTGACTCTTTTTTTTCCCCAATCTTCTATGGCTTTTCATTCAAAAGCATAATTTCAAAGTATTTATTAATATTTAAAAACTAATATCACTCACAAATGATCATACAGTTATTTTAAAAATCTATAATTTTATAACTTTTGACCACGATTAAAGAAAAAAAAGGAAAAATTATATATATAAAAAATAAGAATTACAAAAAATTAAAACGCTGTCATTTCGTAAAAGTCATCTTCGTTTTAATTGTTCTGTTAATTGACCCACTGTGTTCACTCCAATAACCTAGATCTTTTATCGGGTAACGGGTAAGATTCTGAACCGAATTTGAACATGCACACGCACCGATTCAGAACTCCTGCAGTTACCACAAGACGGTGCTAGGTCTACACCATCACCCCCTCCCTGCCTTGTTTAAACCACCGCCACCGATCCGAAAATAAAAATAATGCGAAAACCTCACCCGTCAGAGTTTAATATTTACCGCCACCGTCGTTGATTGCAGGGAGGAGAAAGAATGGAGAACAGTTTCAGAGACCGAGTTGATAAAATCTTCGGCTCTCTCACGCCCTCTTCTTCGTCTAAACCAGAATCTTCTTCGTCTAAACCACAACCTTCTTCGTCTCTCCAATCAGGTTTATGGTCTCTCACCGACGATGCGATCGAGAGGAAAGAGTGGAAGAGAGACGCTTCTTCTCTCTCTGCATCCTTCGATAGAGACGAAATACCCTGCGCCGCGTCTTTTGACAAGTTAAAAAAGGGGAGGAAAAAGAAGAACTTTGAGCTTGATGATGACATGGATGAGCTTGATGATGACGAAGACGATGGAGAGTTGAACCGGTCGGAAGATGGTTTGGAGGATTGGGAGATTCGATCCTCGATTGGTTTGGACCCTACTCTTGATAATGAGGTAGAGATTTTTTCTTCAGTCTGTCATGTTTTTGTTATCAATTTTCTTGATTTGCTCTTCTTAGACATCAGAGCTACGGAATTTGCTTGCTTTATTTTCTCCCAATAACAAATTAGTTTAGGCATCCTAGAAAGTTTTGAGAAGACAAATGTGACAATGCAAAAATTCTGGCTATTAAAATTTCAATAACTGGAAACAGTATATCTTTGGATTAGTAGGCTTGGCATGATACTAGATCGAGTAGATTGCATTGCTCATGTATTCATTTTAGTAGATGCATAAATTTTAGGTTGAAAATTTTGGTCAGATTCTTATTTTGCATAGCATTATTTCGTGTGTGCGTATGCGTTTATTTTTATTACTCTGTCACATGTGAAGAGAGCTCGGATTAGGCTAAGAGGCTGATTTTTTATTTTGATTTTGAAAACCAGGATCCCTATTAATGGAATCCCACTGAACAAACTTTCTAGTCTGTTCAATATTTCCTTCTTTTTTATCCCTTCCAATTCTAAGAAATACAAAAGAACTTCTGATGCTTTAATAAACCTGTCAATTCTGCTTCGAGGTGAAACATACCGTGTAGGTGAATGAAGAAGTCAGAGTATCTTCATATGAAACAATCCCTAGAAAGCTCTCTAGGATAACCAGAAGGATGGAAAGCCTTTCCCCTAGTAGGAGTCTTAGGTTATGTATCAAATTCCTAGACTGGGAAGTCTGAAACTCTGAATCTATTATATTTAGATGATTATGAATTGTTGGATTGTGAAAAGAAGAGAGACTAGAACTAATTTTATTCCTATACTTCACCGTCTTACCTTAGACCTACTTGGTTTCTTTCTTGCTTAGCTGTGACCTTTAACGGAGGCTGACATATTACTGGTTTCAACTGATGCAGGAGGAGGAAGATGAGTATGATAAAGTGGCTGAGGGAAGAGAAAATGCTGGAGAGCGCATGTATATGAAGGATGTTACTGATCAAGGGTCTTATTTAAACTATTACAATGTGATTTCCAAGTCATTACATGCTAATAGGGATTCACGTGCCAATCACCTGGCAGCAGAAATTAGGCTGCAAGAAGATCAAGTTGAAGCTCAAACACTAAATTCTCACAATGATTGTGATAAAGCTATAGAATGCCAGGCAAAGGCATCCATCGAATGTGGTGGTGGGCAACTGAAGTCTATATTGAAAAGGAAACAGTATAATTCAGATTTCAAGTCATGCAAACGTGTCAGGTTTGAACCTGGTTGTGGAGCTGCACATAAAGAAGAAGCATCGGTAGAAATTCAAGACATTTCCATCAACACCTCTTCAGCAAATGATTTGGTTTCAGAAGATCGATCCTTCACTGTTCAGAATGCTCCTGGAGTTCCAGATTATTTAAGGAATCCTTCAAAGTATACCCGTTACAGTTTTGATCCATCCACTGAAGTTGATGAAAAATCCAATACTCGAGCTTATATGGACTTTAGTAAGCTGGTCAAACATCCTAAATCCACAGAATCAGAGCTGGAGGAAGCTTCATCTGATCTTCCAAAATCGGTGACCTTTATCCCAAAGAAAAAGGCAGATGAAATAAAAGCTGTAACTAGTGACAGCATGGTTAAGCAGGATAAGGGACATCATAACGATCACCATGCGTATGCCCCAAACTTCCCTATTAGCATTGCAGCTGGGGAATCCCAAGAGTCTGAAGCTGGTGCTGTGGCGGAAAATGAACCAGAAAGAAATATCGTAGACAGAAATAATAGTTCCCATAAACCTGCTCGCAGGTATCGAACAAAGTCAAGCTCGGATGACTTTGATCCTTGATATATTTTGAGGTTTCTGCAGTCCTACTTACTAGATTTCACGAAAGAAATCTCAATGCACTTTCTTATTACCGACCTTATGCCTCCATAGAACCCTGTTTCCAGCAAGTTTTGGGCTGGCTTTTTTTTCTACTACTATGCAGGTTATCATGAAAATTTGGTTCATCCTGTAAAAGAAGGGGATAGTTAAGTATTTGCGTTTCCCCTTGAATGAAATCCCAAATTATTATTGTACAGGAGCGGATCTCTTCGCATGATTTATGCATGTTCTGTTGGAATTAAGCTCCTGCATCAGCAGATTGCAGGTGTAGTCTGCCAAGCTTGTTTTTATCCGTTGTTTTTATTTCTTGATGATCTGTAAAATTTCTGCAACCCGACATGTTAGATTTCTGCACAGAAATCTCATTTTGTTTTCCATAGTGACTTAATGCAATTCTCCTTAGTTTTGTTTCACACGATTCCAAGCCTGGCTGCTTTCCCTATTATGCAGGTTTGTATGATAATGAAGATTTGGTTTACAACATATATGATATCACAACTCATAATGTGCAGAAGCAAACTCACATTTCATTATTTGGTTTATGCATGTCATGATGGAAATTCAGCTTCGACGAGTACATTTGTTAATGTTGCTGCATCACCAAGTTGAGGATGTCGTTCAAGCTTGGGTGGTGCCATTTTTTGCACTAGTGTGAGAATGCATGCTCCTTGTCAGTTTAAATTTTCTGGTAGCTCTTCTGGATCGAAAACCATGGCTTGCGTTTTCTATTCATGGGTACCTAGGAATAACAGGAATCTCACTCGACTTGTGAAAAATAGCAATATGCTTTTTCGAAAATTAGCAATATATTCCATCGACAGCGGCCATCTGGACCTTGTAGATATCAGAAAATACCATATCACAATTGATTTACAAGCATCGGTAGAGGGCCAAAAATTCGAAACAAATATTACTTCGACAATTTACATGGAGTGTAGGCATTGAAAGGCCTGTACGAGGAACTTGTCCATTTAAATGACAATAGAGATCGCAATGCATGTAAGGAATGCCTTCTGTAGCTTAAAATAACGAGTAACCTGTACAAATCCCCAAACATCCAAGTCATAACAATAAAGAAGCAGAAATGTGGTGGTGTATATGCTTATCTCTGAGTTTATTATCTACCCAAGGACCCTATGGCCTATAATGGCACTGGAGCCCAAAAAGGTGTGGAACTGTAAGGAAAAATAGTAAAAAAAAAAAAAAAAAACAAGGTGTGAAATGAGGTCCTAAGATAAATCATCAAAATCAATTCACCAATACTTCACCCCCCCCCACCTAAATCTATGGAACTAGGAACTTTGTTATGTACACATCACCTATCTGGCTTTAGCTACAACTTATCAGCTATTTTCCCAAGGGCATCCGCAAGCTTATTAAGTACAGCAACCAAGCCATCTGCATGGTCCTTCCTCTGCTCCCGGTCCAACTGATAATTGGTGTTCTGAGCTTCAAGCTGAGCGGTCAGCATCTTGCCATTCCTTTCCAAGACATGAATCAAATGGCTATGTGAGCTGATGGTTTCCTCACCCCCATCTATTGCAAACCGTTTTCGTTTCCGATCCTCATGTGAAGCAGAACCCATCTCAGGATTTGTAGAAGGTCTCTTATCATTTAGTGAACCTGCAACGTGCAAAATAAGATGAGCACATTTCTCTGTATGTAAAACAGTTTTACGTTGAAGTTTCAAAGACCAAGCCAAGATGCAAAATGGTTAATCACCAACTTTTTCTCAAAGCCAGCAAGAGAAAAAAACCCTGAAAGTTTCATACAAATATACACCAGTGCTGCTCAATTGACTATTTTGATCATCGAAGCAGCTCAGTTCCGGGGAATGGAAAAATATACAGCACTCTAACCTACACACTGGTGCAGGTACACAAACTCCAAACGAGGAAGTCGATTTTTTTTGACAGACTACGGTATTAAAAGAACCACTTTCTATATTGAAACAAGAATTCCACAGAAACGTTCCCGGTAATAAAACTTCACGATATATAATGCAATTAGTTGTGACAGCACAACTGAAAATTAGTAGGCAACAAAACCTTGGAAAACACAAATGACATGAATTAAAGGCAGATTGTGACAAACTGATCTAAAAGTCAACTCGAAGTCCGAGAAGACACTAAAGATCACGGGGTCACAATCCAGCCATGACTCTTATTCCACATGATCATTATTTTTTCATTTGAAACAATCATCCCTGTTCAGGTATTCGTCACAAAGAGTATGCTACGTATTCATTCACATAAAACATAGTGACTCGAAAAAAAAAAAAGTCCTTGCTAAAGTACATCTAAGATTTAATTAGCGCTCGTCCTAACCACATAGTCCGGTGGAAGGCTGGAGCTACGACTCCACCTCCACCTCACACTCAATCATGAATAAACTTGCAGTAAGATCAGTGATTCCATAAAAGAATATGGATTGAGAAAGAAGCACAAAGAACATAGCCAATATGAAAAATAAACAACCATCAGACCAGAGCATTCATTAACTTGAGCTTGACTTGCTTGTGGAGCTGGTTGGTACTGTTTCTCTGTACACGACAAGAAGCCAAACAAAGAGCTAAAAATATCAGCAACTATATCGTTTCCCCCGGTTAAAAACTGACAATCTGAAATCTTTGTTATGGATACTAAATAAATAGAAAAGAAAAGGTTTTTTTTTTTTATATATAAAAAAGTCCACACAAAATGGCCCGTCTTAAAATCCTACCGCCAACTTCATAGCATCATCATCTACCACTAAAAATCTCAAATCTTTAGTAACCAAACAAAATTTACAGAACCAAAACCACAATTATTATATAAACCCAAAACCTCGAATTTCCAAAAAAAAAAAAAAAAAAACCCTCCAACACCAAAAAAATTACCTGAAATCGGCGTCGGAATAGCAACCGCCGCCTTTATCGGCTGCAACTCCTTAACTACCGCCTCCGGACTCCTTTCTCCTTCCTCTTGCTCAAAATCCGAAAACAACCCATCCTCCGCCGCTGCACTCCGTCCACTATCAAAAACCACCCCCTCCGCTATTGTCTCCGCCTCTACCGCCGCCGAAGATGGCGCCAAAGCTAGTGCCAATCCCTGGACCGTACCACCACCACCATCGAGTATATCATAGACCTCCCTATCAAAAAACCCAGGCAACTTCCTTTCCCTTCTCAAATCATTCCTCATGAACCAAAACGACTCCGTTTCATCTCTTATTGAAGCCTCCCATTCCTTTATCTTCTTATAATCACCAGCTAAATTGCTCCATCTTTTGCGACACTGAACCGGTCCCCGGTTCACCCCATGTTTTTTACAGTAAGTAGATACTGAAGCCCATTTTGGTTCCACTTGACCCGGCCCGATGCCCATACCCGACGCCCGACCTCTTCGGACTCTGTTTTCTGCCACTCTCTTGCCCTGTATGAGTACTAGGATTTCTTGCCGGGTCCAACGAGGGAGTCTCGGTGCTTTGTTCCCGTCATCTCCGCCGTCACGGATGCTGGTGTCAACGCCGTTAGTTCTTTCGCCGTCAACGGAGTTTTGAGTTGGGGTTAAGTTTAATCGCTGCTCTAGAGCCATAATTAAAGAAAATAATGAAAGATGTAATTTTTTTTTCTTATAATTTCTCGAAAGGCACGTGACTTAACGGAGGGTGGGGAAGTAACGGCGTTCTAAGGAAGAGCCGTTACGGCGTTTAGAGGAGGAGGGGTCATCAATCTCCAATCCTCCCCGTAATAACAGAATTGAGAGGAGAGAAACTGAGAGAGAGGTTTTGCGCTTCGGGATTGGTGTGGTACTTTTCTCCCTCCCTCTTCTCTCTCTTAATTTTTTATTATTTACTACAGAGGTATTGAGCGAGTAGTGCCTTTCAACCCCTAATTAAGGGCAGTCAATTGTGTGACTGATCAAGGGTTATATCTTTAATTTCTCAATTAATTAAGGGTAGTTTGATAAGCTTAGGGTGTAGTTGATTTGGACAAGGGGTGCCCTTCCTATTAAGTACTTCTCAAGGGCCCATTAACAGGTCATTATCTTCGAGTAAAATATGATTAATTCTAACACGTTTTATTGGGCCACCTCTCACTTGCTACGTATCTTTTTTTCATCAAAAATGTGTTGATTCTCTTGCCCACGGTTTCGCAAATGCTCTTTAATTAATTAACATTTTTGTTTTGCGATCAATTAATAAATATCTTAATCCTAATTGGAGAGAGATCTTGAGAGAGAGAGAAAAACAATCTCTTCTTTTAAAATAAAATATAATTATTCCCTGAAATTTTTCTCTACAAGTGCAAAAGATTCTACTTTTTTAAGTTTCCTATTCAACCATGGTGTGGACTAGAATGCTGATAAGGGCATCCTACCCTACCACTACAACAGATCTGTCAATCTCCACCCCTCTAATCTCACTCAATCTTTTCCCCTAATCTTCACTTATGAGCATGCCCCATAATTTAAAGCCACTTTTTGCTGGCTAGATTTGGAAGGAGAGAGTTTCATTTCGTGCATTACCTCCTTTCCCTGCCTTTCTTTTCTTCTTATCGTCTTCCTGGCTAATTAAATGAATTAACCCTTCTGGTTTCTTGATGAACAATATATTATACAAGTGTTTGATTGTAGAAGAAAGCTTCTTCCACATACGAGGGGCAACGCAAGGATAAGGGGGTTAGTGAAGGGTCACACTCTTCCTGAGATGCAGTGGGGACCAGGTTGATGATCGTGGCCCCTCCATTTTCATGGCCTTATATGTAATATGAAGAGAGAGCCTAACCTATAATTGCTGCGTTTATTGGTTGATCCTCTCTGACTATATATTTTTTTTCTCTCCTGTTTTTGGTCCTCTGGTTGAAGGAAATGGTTAGCAAAACTTCATGTCAGCATCCCTCGAGCATGTAATTGATATTTACTGTGCATGCACACGATTGGAACACGGGCGGCTTGTTTAAAATCTAAAAACAAAAAATAAAAAAAAATATGTCAATATGATGTCCTCAGTGATATCAAATTGGGTCTAAAAATATTTAGACCTTGTTTTAACATCTTTTGTTCGCACAACTAATTTCTGCTTTATTCAGACCTTGTTTTATATTATTAAGTGGTTGGAGCTCTTCAGTAACTTGCATTTACATGGCCTCATATTTCTTTGATCAACCTATGTATATGCTTCGTTTGAGGATCATTAACTTGTAGTTAAATATATTTTATGTTCTGTTCATTCTACATCTCATTTTGACTTATCTTTTAATGTTTATTAGAATATCTTGCTGTATGGCTTTAACAACTCTAATTGGTTGATAATTTTGATAATTAAAATTCTATGAGTACTTATTCTATATATCTTATTCGTAACTTTATCTCTTGAAAGTCTAGTAAGTAGAAAACAATTGTTCCATCTTCTAGGAGGACTAGATATGTATAATTCTATTTCTAAGTTATCGTGATTCTCTTTTTTATTATCTGAACTTGATTATCTGTTATCTTTTCTTTCTATTTTATGTGATGATAATCTTGGAATAACTTATCTCATAGTTAATTCGGTTTTTCATTCACGCATTAAATATGTTAAAATTAATTTTTATTTTGTTAGTTATATGATTGCAAAAAGGAATTACAAGCTTAATTTATAGCCATTAATGATTTAATAGATGATGTTCTTACCAAATATTGATCTTTGTACATTTTTTTTTCTTATTTAAGTTGGTTGTGTACTCTTACTCAACTTGTAGAGGCATATTAGAGCGCAATACTAGCGAGGAGGTTTAAGAGATTTCCTAACTATACAAGAAAACATATTTTTCTTGTTTTGTATTATTTTTATTCTAATTTGAGAAATATTTTTCATGTTTTGTATTTTTTATGTTTGTGCTAGGGTTAGCATATGCACATTTATAAACTTGTAATGTACCAAAAAATAGATTAAATATAATACAAAAATTCACAAAAAAGAGCCAGGCAAATTATTTTCTGACAAATTCTCTTCTTTATCTCCCTTCCTTTTCTTTTCATTCCCTTAATTTTGAACACATTAACTTAAGAAGAAGAGTTGCACCTTCATCAAAGGATCTTCAACCTCATCACAACACATAAAAAAAAAATACACTGATTTATTGATAAAAAGAAAAGTACACGAGCATGAATTAACTATTTTTAATGATTATACTTGTTTTAAACTAGTTTCTTGATTAAAAAAATAATAAAGTCTTTCTCAATTTAATTTAAAGCTTTCTAAAACAATGTTAGATATTGCTTGAAAAAATTAAACACCCGATTAGATTTGATGCTACCATCGCAATCACATGATGTTTTTGATGACTTAATTTCCACCTCAAGGCTGATGAAATCATTGTAAGAGATTACAGTTACCTCACGCAAATGGCTGGTTAATTGAGCAGCATTCTAGCTATGGTCACATGCATTGTCTAGAGTAATCAACTAAAGCCAAACAAATTATGCTTAATCCTTGATTAGACCACAGGACCACACCATGATCAAGAGTCCCAACAATTTCTTGAACAACTCTTGGTCTTTTTTGTGGCCTGTGGGACTGACAGCAGGTGTGGGTCCAAAATGGTTTCTTAATCACCAAAATTATCTTCTAATTATGGCGTTTGCTACTAGTACCAATTAAGGAGTAAGTGATGTTTCCCACGCTGAATATTATTGATTTGTAAACTTAATCACAACTCAAAGAAAAAAGAGGATCTCTCTGTGCGTGACCTGTTTCGATTGGATTGATTGGCTTCTCGATGAGTTAAGCATGGTCGTGTCTAATGCCTACTTTTCTAGGCCAAATTAATGGGAAGTTAGTAGTCGTTGGATCTCCGTGTTCCACAGTCTCTATGCAAGATTAGCCGAACCACAAAAACACATAGCTATGGCCCAGAGAACTCAATTACCTTTTTATTAGCTATTTTTGTGTTTTTTTTTTTCCATGGAGAGGGTACAAAGACCTTTAAGCTACACAATGAAATGTAATTCTCTCATTCTTGATTCGTTTCTGTTTTCAGAATTCAACCTGAGGCTTTCTAATAAAACTCTTTGATCTAAACCGTTGAATTTGGTCATTTGGGGACATGAGGTAGCGAAATCATTTAACATTAGTGACTGAAAATAGAACTGCACAACATATTTATGGGGAAGCTAATGATGCCGCTGATTAGCTCGTTAATTTTGGTTTTTTTCAAGCATCCTTCAGGGATGATTTGACTATTAACATCTTTCAGAGAGTTTGTATTAGTTTTTTATTAGAATTTGATTGGACCAGTATTTCCTTATTTGTTTTAGTTTTAGACTTTTAACCCCAATTTATATATAAAATAAAAAAAACATCATGAAAATAATTAAGAAAAGGAAAAACAAAATTTTTCATCATAGAAGTCAGTCCCATAAGCCGTAAGAAACAACATATCCCAGCAATACTTAACTAGACAAATTTCCCCTTGCGTCGCTGACTTGATAATTGAGCATGCCTATGGGGTTCGGTCTCAAATATATAGTGCTAATAGGAACGTTTCAAACGTAGTAACTTCATTTTGATAAATATATATATGAACTTGATTGTGTAGATCAAGGTGGTTGGGTTTTGACTTAGTAGCATACACGTCCGTGAAGTCCAAACTTTCAATTTGAGGATCATAGCAGCATGCTTCCTCCTAATATCCAATCACAACAAATGGGATTAATTGTCAATAAAAAATGGTGCTGGCGAGGTTTTTGTAGCTCAAGAAAAGCCTAATAACAAATCTTTATTATCCCACAGTCCCGAGACAATGAGTTGTAGGTGGCATGTCACCCTAAGTAATGGCAACAAGATGGTTTCAGACCAATTTTCGGCCCATAAGATACGGTATTAGGTAACAAAAGACAGAGTGATAGGCATGTGTCAAAGCATCATTGCCCTATTTGTTACCCAGGTCTTCCATTTAGGCAAATACATAAGAAATTTAGACACGCAATGTGGTTTTACTAATTTGTGAATAACCCGTCAAGACACGTCTGCTAGGTATGCCTAGTCCATGGCATGCAAGTGAATATATAGCTTTGCATGCATTTTTCTCATCGTTTGACGGGTCCAAGTAAAAGACAATCACAAGTAGTGGAAGTGGGCCAATAATTCACCATCGAAAACGCATTTGATCAGTTCTTGAGTTAAGGGTAATTGGGCGTGGGCGATTATAACGTCTCTGGGTTGGAAGAAAAAGGAGTTGGATCAACTTTACTCTTTCGTTTTGGTAAAAGGGATCAACGCGTGTGCCGTCGTCAACATGGCTATGTATTTGTAATCTCATCGTTGACAAAAGACTAACACAGTAACAACAGATCGGAAAATGGAATCTCCCCAAAAGAAAAACGCAAGGTGACCGTTCATGTAGCCACCAGCACTAAGAAAAAAGCAAGAGATGCATACCACACTTTACAATTTATATGCCTTCTTCAATGCTTTTATTCACATGTTGTAAGCAAATAATCAGGACCACATAGAGAGCCGTGGTTCGAGGAACAGGCCAAATGGATTCGGCAAGATCGGAGAGGATTGGTTTGGTCCTTTTGACTCTGGCTCTGTGTACTACTATTATGTTTGAGCTAGACCGCTGTCTATGACGAGCCAGAAAATTGTTTGCGCCTTGAGTGTGCTCCATATCAAGTGATTCGCAGCCAAAAAGATAGCGAAATAAGATGTTACAGAATGGCTACTTGGGTTTCCACTTCACCAATCAACTCTCGACTCCTACAGGCAGGGGCGAACCAGGGGGAGGTGGGCAGGGGTCTGTATCCTTGCAAAATATTTTAAAATTTAAAATTTTTTACTATTTAAATTATAAAATAATATAATATATTTTTATTTTAAATAAATAATTTTTGTAATAATAAATTATATCTTTAATTTTAACCCTTTTTATTATATAATTCTAGCTCCGACCCTGTCCTAAAGGATGCAGCTGGTGATGGTATCAAAATTTAAGCATCTCTCTCCCCCGCGAATTTTAGTATCCTTCAGTGGAAGAGATCACAAATCACTTTTTTGTTTATTTAATCTCTCCTTCCCTCGACTAATGGATCAATCTTGCTTTTGTTTGTTTGATACAGTACAGTAAAAAGAGGATGATACACCTTCACACAATTTATTCTTCTAGCTATGTCATTTGTGTTTTGCTACGAGTACGATAAAAAAAGAGAGAATAATATTCAATCAATGCGATCACATTTAATAGAAGTAGAAAAATCGATGAAAAAAAATTAATTAAAAAAATAAAGAGAGAAAGAAAAAAAAATTAGGATAATCTAACAAAAAAAATAAAAAAAATCATGAAATCTAATTTTTTTAAAAAGAACCAATGTTAAATTATAAGATGAAAAGGATTAAGAAAAATAGCAATTATAAGCCAAATAAAAATTTGAATCCACCTGAGCCAACCCTTCAAACCTATTGGTCATGTTATGAGATTGGAATAAACTGATAAAAAAGAACATGTGACTTATAAAAAAACTAATTAACTAATGAAATCATGAAAAAGAACATGTGACTTATTAATTATTAACCTATGAATCATGAAATCTAATTAAAAAAAAACTAATATCAAATTATGAGATGGAAAAAAACTTTTAAAAAATAATAATTAATGTTTGTCCTTGTTAGCTTATAAAACATGTGACTTGAGTCATAAAAAGAGGATGTCATAAGGAATTTAATGATATAATGGACAGTAATTCTTCACGGCTAGAGGATGTTGCACGCGTTGCCAAAACAGAACGATATTCTTTCGCACATTGCCTTATGCTCGGCACGTGCTTAAGAAGTTTTAAATTTTAATATTTTTTAAATTATTGAATGATATTCTTTCGCACATTGCCTTATGCTTGGCACGTGCTTAAGAAGTTTTAATTTTAATATTTTTTAAATTATTGTAAAAGACCAATTTGTCTCTCCTCTAATCTGGCTATTACAAAAACAAAAAAAAAAAAACACATGAAAAAAAAAATCCCAAAGCAATCCTAAATTATTTTTGATACAAGGGTAAATTTATAATTTTATTGTGTTAAAAATATAAAATGTAAAAAACTTTTAGCAACCAATTATCTAATGCTTTGCTTTTAAGGACAGCAAAGATGTTCCACTATTAAAAAAAAGATTGGAAAGACTTTAATACCCCTAATCAAAATAAAAATAGCAAATGGAACTCATGGAAAATATCTTAACTTAGTTTTCTAGGATGATTTGTTAAAGGACAAAAATGACAATCTACTATAACAATCCAGCTGCAATGTCTTCCACAACCTGAAAGTTTTGGTAAGAGGTGTTGCATTGCCATATGTCCACATATGACTTTTAATTTAGTATAAAAGATAATGCATGTTTGAAAGTATGCTAAATGTTTTTTTTTTAAATATTATTTATTTGAAAATACATTAAAATAAAAATAAAAAAACATTAAAAAAATATTAATTTAATTATTTTTTTAAATAAAATATTTATAAAAATACAGTCAAACCACACTATCAAATAGCCTAAAGGTCTCAAGCTTTAAATAATTTAATAATAAGCTAATCATTTGCCACGCTAGTGCAATTCATAGGCTTTCAAAGATTCTCTCCTCCATAAGCGTGTATGCCTGTATGGAACACCACCTGACCAATTCTCCCACACTTAAAATTACAATCACATCCATGCTTACCTGGTCTTTAAGTTTTGCTAATGAATTCAACCTTTTTATGGATCTGTGTCAGGCTCTTTGCCTATATTCAAGGAAACAATGATCAGGCAGCAAACATCAACATGACAGCTCCAGTTCGGGTAGATATGTTTCCATCAACCGGAAGTTCCCACAACACAACCTTAATTATGCACTTCTATTGGCCACCAAAGCACCAAAATAATCCACCTCCCCCCCCATCAAGCACATGCAATGAAGCTGCCTAAACACCGGTATGCAGCTTTGAAGAGGTTTGGAGGTTTTATGATTGATAGCAACATCCATGAACAAGTTTAGGCATTGAAGAAAGCCTCTAGGGCACCCCTTGGGGATCATCAATAGCAAAGAGACAGTGAGTTTCCTGTGATTTGCAGTGTTGCTGGCTACAATTCGCCCTATGAGTGTGAGAATCGTGCTAATGAAGTCATGCTATGATTTCATTAATATTGACTAACCATTTGTACCAACAGTAATGTAATGGAGGGAAAAGGCAAGAAAAGAAATGAGCCATCTTTATCAAAGGATATTACCCAATTCCTTGGGATTTCCCTTTTCTGGTGCACAATCGTGCTACCCTTTTCTTTAGTTACCCGCAGAAAAATTAATTTATACCAGGATTGGTAATTGGCACTATACGAGCGGAAAGTAGGACCTATCATTTCAAACATTGGATTTTACGCAATCCAAAAAAAATAATTATTAGTGTAGTGAAAGCATAAAACACACATAGTTCTGACTTTATCAAACAGGGAAAAAATGATATTAATTGCTCTTTGCTTTCATTACATTTCTACCAAGTATACACCGATTTCGTTTTGACTATAAATAACTAATACTTATCATAAGACCCTGTGGAGGAGGCAAGATGCAGTCCAAAAGCCCGCACGCAGACAGGTAGGGATGTAACAAAATGCCACCCCTTGATAATTACCAAAGAATGACAAGAAATAAGATATTCACCAGAAAATATTATTAATTTGATGCATCTCAGCTAATCAAACACATCAAGCCAAATAAATTATTGTATATAATAAGCATTCTGTACAAAGGAATACCAAGCAATGGTGTTATTTATTTATTTCAAAAGAAATGTGTATACAAGCTGTAATCTAAGTTTATAAACCTTTGTCTTACCTAATATAAGCGCCCCCGACACTCATCTGTGCCACAGTAGCATGGCGACTGTTTTAGTTTCCCATCAGGACCAACAACGCTATCAAGCGCGTAGCCATAGTCATAAGTAAGTTCCTGTTTGCAACATAGAAAAACCATCTTTTATTCTTAATTTGTTGTCGACGCCTAGGAGATGACATATCACATAAAAAGCAAGCCCAGGTTATAACATCAAGCGAAAACAAAAACTATTTATTACAGTACCGGGTTAACATGTGGAAAAAAAAGGAGCTTATAACAAATATCCAGAAAAAAAACTCAAAAGACATCCAATCCAAAGTGAATGGAAGAGAAACATAAATGGAACCTTACTTGCATAGGAAGTATATCGTCTGCTGCAAATAGCACAATTCGAGCAAGTCGGATATCATGGTGGGTGCTCAAAATGCACTGGACAAATAGGTTGGGCTGACAACTATGATTAATAAATCTGGTAACATTACCATAAGAGCCCGCATCTATGCAAAACTCAGATTCACTTTCATCCATCTTGACATCTACTTTCTTCAGAGGATCAATTGCAGGTGCAGACCCATCACCTTGTCGCCTCTGCAAGAAAATACATTTATATTCCATTGCAAAGGAACGAAAGTAATGGAAACACAAAGGCTCTGGCAACGAGCACTATAATAAGAACCAAGCTAAACAAAAAGTAGAATGCATATTCCAAGCGCAGTTTGGTCTTTGAATAAGAATGAGAACAAGTTGGTAAATAGCGCCAAAGGCTACCAACAATTGATATTTACTTGTTAACTCTCAGTGTTAGCATGCAGAAAGACCACTAAGACAAGTACTTGCAAAATATTGTCCATGACCAAGTATATAAAGCTATCACAACAAGTTAGTATTATAATTTTCATGCTTCCCACAATCCCATGTCATACACAGGTTAAGACAAGATATGGAAATGATATTTCCTTGAATGATGGTACTAGTACCTCTCTTCCCCCTATTTCATTCATTGTATGCCAGCAGTCAATATCAAATATAAATTCATTCCCAGAGACGTTATCCAACTCATCATTCCTCCTAAGAATTCCAAAGTATTCACACACTGGAGCACCAGAAGGAATTACATCCCAAGACCTAACAGCCCATCCTTTGTCTGCTGTACGATAGACCTGTTCAAAGAAAATTTCCCAATAAATATGATGACTTATGCTGAAAAGAAATTGGTTCTTGATTGTGTGTAAATACCTCAAGTTGGTACTTCAATCCACGCTGAGAGACGCGGTTAATGCAACTAGGTCCACAGCTACATCCAGGACCACATTCAAACACCACATCCTTTGCTTCAATCAATCTGAAAATAAATATATTCAAGAACCAATATGGACAAGATGAAGAATAAACACATCAATCTTTATAAAACAAAAGGACTAGATCAGACAATTGAGACGTGATAAAGGATCATGAAAAGGTTGAAATATAGAAGAGATAACAAGGTATAAGGTACACCTATAATGGAAAGGCTTAAAGTGGTAAAAAGTTTTTGTGCCTCAACTTATTGAAAGTTTGGCCCAAAAAAATCAGAGAGAAACTAATTCATATGACCGGATCCATCTAGTTTTTTGGCTGGGACTTGGGTGAGTTGAGTATCAGCACAAATAAAAACAATTGGTGTGGAAAAAAATATCTCATTGTTTCCCCTTCTTTAATAAGCAAAACTTCATTTATTCCAAAATGAAAATGTACCATTCTAATAGGCAACCAAAAAAATGAATTTTATAAGAACCACATTCAAATCTCACCTGCCACCATCTATGTCCACGTATGGAAAGTCAAAGCCATTAAGTCGAGCACAAGAACAAGACCTTGGATTTGTACATTTTCCTTTACAATCACACCCAGAGGCTCTTGGAGGAATGATCACATTTCTTGCAACTTGAACAGACTTGATATATTTAAAGCCTATAATTTCAAAATTAAATCATTGACAAAGACAACATAGATAAATTTGTTTAATTTATTTACATGCCAACAAACAAGAGGAGACCAATCAAATAAGAAAAAAAAAGGCAGACTAAGTAGAAAAGAAGGGGCACAAAAATCACCTAAAAAAGAAAATAGAGAATTTCTTTTGGCTAAAGGAAAGAGTTTCTCTGCTTAAGAAAAATACAAGAAATTTGTGTTCTAACAGCGGAATTCAAAATATAATTTCTAAACCTGAAACGAGCAAGTTGTTTGTGTCTGCATTCATGTCAATGATACATTAATGCATAGTATTATTAGTACCACATGCTTACATCAAATGTACCTGAAAAGAAAATTGCAACAAACTAACCATCACATTATCACACTTGTTCACCAGAACTAAATGCTCCAGTTCACCAAACAACATGTGGAAAAAACAACAAATGCAACAACTACCCTGCAATGGTGTCAAGTCACTTTTCGTTGAATGGTTAAATCAGATAACTAGAAACTCTTCTTTTATTAAAACAATCTATCATGTTATGTCAAACTGTGGCTAATATCTCCTAGCAGTGCAGGCACCAGGAGCAACACTTCGGGCCAAAATGACTTTAAAACCCCATGTGAGGCATCAATGAATTACGTATTATGCCCATAACCAGTGTATTTAAGGACTGCTCGGAGTTTAAAAAGCAAACAAATTGATGAAGATGTCATCATATTCTTTTTATTTATTTTTCATTATGATGTATCATTGTTATTTATTTCATGATATGTCCTGGCTGCAATGCTGTCATTAGTTTAACTGTAAACAAGACATGTCTGCCATGCTCGGGAACAACAAAGGAAGACCAGAAAGACCACCATCTTCCTTGTATGATGGTGGTCTTATACTTGATGAGAGTGATGATTATGACCTACACAAATAAAATTTCAACTCTTATATTTGATGGAAATGATGATTATGACATACAAATAAAAATTTCTAGTTTTTAACTTTTTATACTTTTAGTACACTATGATGGAGTCCTTGTTTAAAACAATCTCTTATAAATACTACCAATAACCAGCATATTCTCAAAGTACAAGAGAATAGAGTGAAAAGTTACATTTTAGTGGCTTGATGATTTGTTTGGACGCTATTAGATATTCCAAACTAAAATAACAGCTTATGTGGAAGTTGGATCTGAAGTCTTTGTGCCACCACGCAATCTGGTATTATATATTATAAATCTCTTAATATAGGTCACTTTACATTTTATATTAAAGTTGGAAATCTTGCTTCTCTCAGATGCATGACAGCCACTTAAGCCTAGAGCCCCTGTGTACTAAGTGCTAGCACTTTTATCGGCAATGCTTGCTAATGGGATTCAGTGACTGCCCTAACAAAGGTCAATTCCTTCAAACAGAAAATTATGTTCCATTGAAACAAATACCATTTTCATGGTATGCTAAAAGAGAGCATGTTTGAAAAGGTAGATGTCAAAAACTTGACGAAAGCCAATGCTATAACTGCAACAACTGCCATCTTATCAATACAGTAAGACCTAATTGAGTAATAATAATAAATAAGACTATTACTAACTTGGTACTTGAGAAAGGTATGAAATCAACATCAAACATTAAAATTAAAAGTAGTGACTACCATGTTCCTAGAACCTTGAGATTTGTAAAATGTTAGATTAGCGATTGAGTTACAATCAGAAAGAAAATCAATGGGCTCAATCTTGCAAAATTAGTTGAGAGAAAAACCAAGTTGTTGTGTTTCAATATTAAACTACGCTATCTCAAGTTTTGTTGCTGTTCACATTTAATTGCTATAGCCTATAGGTAACTTAAAATAAGCAAATAATAGTAAAAAAAATGTAATTCTATCTTTTATAAATAAAAGCTTCATAGCTTTTCATCTCCCTCTCCCAACTGATGGAAAACTAGATCTAGGATTTGAGTCTGATATCCAAATACAATCTTGTGAGACTGTAACATTTTTCAAGGTAATAAACACAAGCAATGTGATGCTAAAAATTGTCTTTCATGTGCATCATATACTAAAATGAGCATGGAATGCAAAAGGTAAATGGTTTTTCCCATTGAGAAAAAAAAATTTCCTTGTGACGCAACACTCGCCTGAAATATATAAGCAAAGCTATTTGTGTGTGTGTGTGTGTGTGTAAATAGTCTGTCTACCAGATCCACTTCCCTCAGAAAAGCATCAGTTGGTCAGTAACTTGCCTGGAGGTGCTATAGGAGGATTATCAATTACATTGATAACAGGAATAGGTATGTCTTCTTTCCCAAAAGAGAGGTCCTCACACACCAAGCTTGGAAAATAAAATACTTCTGTCAGTTTACACAATGTAAGCATGCACATGAAAATAGTACATATTCAGTTACATCACAGCTCTACAGGTTTCATACCCATGCAATTTGCCAATAGTTCTTTCTCGTTCAAAACAAACCTAAAACAGAAGCAACAAATAGGTTCAGGTAATACAAATGACTACCAAGGTGAACACACTGGATAATGAAAACTCAACATGGCAATGTCTGAAAAGCACATAGCTTAAAACTACTGATTTATTTGCAGTAAAGTGTGGGACATATATCACCACATCCAACTACTAATTGGACTAAACAAGCAAATATTAGAGGGAAATATACTATAAGATGGTGTCATTCTGAAAAAAAGAACTTACACGGAACAAAAGGAAAGAAAAGGGGGGAACAAAAACAAGGAGGAGCAATGTTCATGAAAGCATAACTAATAGAATTCTCATTGCACACCAGTAAATGATATTTGAAATTAAAACTATTATGACCCATGAAAAAACAGGTAAACTCTTTTTTTAGGTTATAAAATAGGATGAAAAGGTCACCTCATCTATCTCAACTAAACAGGTAAACTCTTTAAGTTTATTAAATAGGAGCAATATTAAAGCATATCAATTAAACAGGTAAACTCTTTTTTTGGGTTATAAAATAGGATGAAAAGGTCACCTCATCTATCTCAACTTTGGGCTGCCCTTGAAGTCGTTTCAAACGGTACTTAGAAACAGTAAATCCAGAAGCCCTTTTAAAAGACCAGCAACGTACAACCTGCAGACAGAATGAAAAATTAGCTGAACACATTTTAGATTGTCATACCAAAGTTGAGGCACGTTCAAAATCTTACACGTGCAGCATAAACCACGCATTAGAATGGCTTCAGGTATCATTGACCAACACTCATCCAATATTATTAACTCAGCCATGTAGCATTAGTAAAAATAATAATGAACACATCACTTAAATCATGAAAAATGTAAATGATTTCCCTCTATGCTTATCCAATACTCAATATTCGATCCACTTAAAAAGAATGCATTGCACTGTACTCTTTGTTTTTTCTTTATTATTCAATTACGCCATTAGGTAGTGAACCATTACTTTCTTTCCTTAAAATTTCCTCAGCAGTTGAACAATTCCAAATATTTTTCAAATCTTTCATTTCCCTATGACTCATCAAATGCTAATATTCAGAAAAAGACCACTTTCAACATACACTCACAAAAACAAAAGGCACTAATTGCAAAGAAAAGCTTCAATATTTCAGGCTTCAACCTACCAAAATATCCGTTTGACCATCTAAACAGCTCAAGAAACAGGTCACCAGGATGCAATCAAAAATTCATTTCTAAGAAATCAGAGCTATGAGGAAAAACAATTAAAAATAAATTGCACTAAATTTTTTCTGGAACATGCCACCATCAAATCTGTAAAATGATGCAAAAAACACAGATGCATCAAAATTGACAGTTTTAAGGGGGAAGAAAACGAGATTTTTAATGAGTCTGCCATGTATAAAAGCAATAAAAACAAAGGCTTTTCCAAACTGGAAGCCAATTATGAGAAGGGAGGCACAGGGAAAAGACATGCACGTGATGTGATATATTAGCTTAGGAAAGGCAACAGAATTAATATTTGGTAAAACCTTTGGCAATTGCAAGTTAGAAATTCAGCCATTTATAAGATTAACGTCTTTTAGAAAGCCCAGAATATGTGATTAGGATGTAGGCACAAGTAGACCTTCAACAGATACAATGCAAATACAATTTTACATGCTAACCATATAAAACTCTTTAAAGCAAGTAAATTTTGATAATGCCAACCTTGTACAAACCACAATATGTGTAAACTTTGCCACTTTGATTATCACCACGTTTATGCTCACAGATGACCCTGACAGGTACAGATTGCTCCATATTATTCTGCAAGAAGATCAAAATGAAAAATGAGTAATAGATTCCATAAAACACACAAAAAGGATTTGAAAGTTGACAACATATCTGTACCAAGTAACAGTGAGGACAGTTGAGAATACATGAAGTTAGATCGTGATGGATTCCCAGTCATGAAATATTGACATTAACAAGTCTATTGCTATTATAACCATCAAATCATAACTTAGAAGGTTGTTTACTACCAGTAGAAGATTTAATCAGTTATGAGAATAAATAAGCTACATGAACAAAGTTCAAGAAAGCAGCTCATACAAGTGGTTATATCAATATGAACAAAAAGCATCTGTTTAGAGGGGGGAAAGCACACAAAGGGATCCCCATGGTTTGCGTGTTTTTTAAAATAAATGAACAAAACTGAACACTGATCAGTGATTAGTACAAAAATAATAAAACATATTTCATAGAACCAAGTAGGAAGTATCATTTCACCAATAGAAAGAAGAATTCAGAAAGAAAGAAAGAAAGAAATTTCTGTAGCTTCAGCTCAGTCACTTTCCAAGTATGAACATAATTACATCATTAATATAGTTCCCAAACTCTCCACCATGATGGACATGTACGGAGATGAATGGTCACTAGGAAGGGGATGGGACCACAGTCAATACCCTAACCGCCCTGTCTCTCTCTTCATATGAAGAGCTTTAAAGTTTTACTTTGCGCTCAATTAAAAACATAAACTAATAATGTAATATAACAAGAATATAGATCAATATCATTTAACTACCATAAACGCTTATAATACCTCAAGAGCCAAATTACTACAATGCATAACTTGATCTTTAGTTTGACTCTTACTACCATTCATGTTGTTTCTGCCTTGGCCTGTATACACTACTTCATTTAAACAATCAACACCGTCTTGATATTGTCCAGACAAAACGATTGCTACCGCTACCAGGCTGCTATACTCGTTGTGCTTACCCTGCACATATTACAAGAGATAATTGAACATTAAAGAGGTGCAAAAGTTTGCATTGAGTATAGTTTTCATAAACCCTAATGAAGTTAAAACATCTGGAAAGCAGCAAGCATTAAACCAGAAAAAGGGAGCAGTTTGAACAAAGATTTAAATAGCAAGTAGAAGTGTCCCTTTCTTTTTTCTGCTTTAATGAAGTTAAAACATCTGGAAAGCAGCAAGCATTAAACCAGAAAAAGGAAGGAGCAGTTTGAACAAAGATTTAAATAGCTGGTAGAAGTGTCCCTTTCTTTTTTCTGCTTTAATGGTTTAATGCTGCTTGTTTTCCAAATATGCTAGTAGTTCGCTTGTACTTGGATTTGACTGAGATTTTGTGCAGAAATTTGGGTTTAGAGGCAAAAGAAGCCCATATTTGTTTATTGGTTACACTAAAAGTAAGCTTAAAGAAATTTTTTCAGCCAGTTGCAAGAAAACCATACTTCATGATGATGATGCTCAATTCATTTGACAAAATGTTTCAGCTGTTGCAATTTTCATTTCGTTAACTATTGGGTGCTATTTCCTATTCCTTGGAGTGCTTTTATCACCTTTAGTTCAGCTTATGTTTACTCTACTGCAAACAGGGTCACAATTTCATGATCAATCCCAACCAGGACCGCATTTAATGGGCAAGATTATCACTTTAATTCTTCACTTTGTTTGATAAACTAATCTTCCTGGATGATGAATAAGCAGAGGGAACACAAATAGAATCATAAAGAATTTCTAGCAGATAAATACCTTCAACAAACACAAGCATCATCCCTCAAGTAAGCAGAAATTAAAGCATAACCAATTTCTTTTCACATTTTTCACATAGTCATACATGTTTTGAAATGTTCTAAGTTCACATAGCAATTCAACTATATGCCATGAATTTATGAAGCAATTGTAGATTAATTTTTTTCCTGGACCCACTGCTCTTCATTGATGCATGGATACCTCTCAAGTCTCAACTCTTAAGTGTCTAGGAAAATTCATGTAAAGGGATGTTCTAATCATAGATATAAATATAACTTTCAAAATTTTCTTCAAGACATGCAAGAGATGATAAAACTAATTTGACAAGTCAGTTATTAAAGCACCACAACTTGAACAAAAATGGCAGAAAATGCCATTAAAGCCCTATAATCTTAAAAGGAAAACAATTGATTATTGGGGGATGAGGTTCCAAGAAATAAGGGTGGAGGTTTCATATCACGTATTCAAATGAGAACAGCCAAAATACCACGTTTCACTATGTATGACTTCCTAGCACAGGAAAAATGAATCCAGCAGACCAGAGCTATGAAAATTAAATGAGTATCATAAAGGAAACAGGAAAATGTATTTCTTGCAATCCAAATAAAAAGAAATGTAGATGCAAACCAATTTGCCACAAAGCTTGCGTATGTAATCAATTCCATTCAACCAATGTCCACAGAAACCTGTAGCCACCATATCATCTCGAGAGAAGAATTTATGCCCAACAGTAATACCTGCAAGATGCTCATAGCTAAGATATACTCATGCATATCAAGGCAAATCAATGCAAAAAAAAAAAAAAAAGCATAATGCAACTATGATTTACCCACCAGGTAGATAAGCAACTTGTTTTTCAGTGTATGATTGTTCATTCTTCTTTGACGCCTACCATGAATGACCAAAAAAGAAAGAAATCATCATTGTTCCATACATAATAACAAAAGAGAATGATTCAAAACTCCAACATTATATGAGAGAAATAGACGGAACAGATTTTCAAAATGATTTTGACAAATGGTCAGCTCATGCAGCTGGGAACTAGCATTAGCAACACAACATAGCATATGTGCATGATAAAAGACTAATCGTTCATTATGATTAAATACTTGCACGTCTGCTGGTTATGCGTATTCACCACCTTTACATCAAAATAAAGCAAAACAAATCTTGCGAAGCATTTCATTTTTGTTGGCTAATCCACAGCTATAAACTTGAAGGAAGTAGGATTGCTATAAACTTGCCTCGGAAATTTCCTTCAGAATTGGTTGCTTTGAAGTACACTTAGCAGTGGATGAATTTCCCTTCTGCAAAGTTTTCATAGCATTAGCATAACAATCTCAAAGACCAAGATCTTCCTCCAGAGAGAGAGAGAGAGAGAGAGAGAGAGAGAGAGAGAGAGAGAGAGAGAGAGAGAGAGAATGGGGAGATGAAATGGAGACAGCGGTCTCTAGAGAAGGGGGCACATGATAGTCAATTTGTTCTACATAAATGGTTCTATTCACCAAATAATTTTTCCAAAAGAAAAGGGATAATTTTTTAAAAAAATATGAGATATGATAAATTACAAGAGGAAAAAATGGGAAGTTATTAGTAATTTTTACCTCAAATTATAGCAAATACTGTACAGCTTTAGTCATACAAATGGCAAACAAAAAGCATATGGTAGAAAAAGTTTAGTTAAAGGCTTAAGCACAAGAGCACAAATGAACTGGAATGTGCTTCCATTCCATGTTCCCCCGTCATCTTTTTATGGAGAAAATGTTAAGTGGAACCAAGGAACAAGAATCTTAACACCTATTTGCATTAGTCCAAAACATTAATTAAAAACAACGAAAAGGGAAATGCATGTTACCATAACTTTTTGAGTATATTGACTAGCGTCCCAAGTTTAAGATTTGAATATAGTCTTGAAGGAAAAGATCAAAGCCCACCAGAGAGAAAACAGAGGGAGGGAATGAAAATGAGAAGGCTAGCATACTCACATTATCAGTATAATCAGCAACCTGAGGATCTCTGGCCTCTACCTTCTCATATCTCTTCTCTTCTTCCTGCATTAGCACCAAGTAGCTGCTTAGCATGATCCCAGATTAAATTACTTACAAAGAGAAATCAAGAAATGGAAGCTATCAATTCCCCAAAATAGTGAACTATGGGTTTTCTTGAAAAAATTATATTTCCAAATAAGGTTATGACTATTTATCAAAAATTAATTAGCTATTGAGAAACAAATAACTTTTTTTTTTTGTAAAACTAGCTAAAAAAAAAAGATGCATCGTCACACTTTATCACACAAGCAATGTTACAATACAAATTTAGCATTAGTATTGGGATCACGTATTCCAAAGTACAGTATATTCAGAAATTTATCAATGCTGAATGAAACTCTGGATGCCACTCCGTCTTAGACCATTAACACATCAAGCTAAAAGGCTGAGAAGTAAATTTCCTAATTAAGTTAATGAAATGAAACACAGTAATCGGATTATTCTGTAAATGCAAAAGCTACTATTTCAGCGATTTGTTTGAACTTTTCCCCAGGTAAAAGTTTTGAGAGCATCATTAAATCAATGTACACCAGTTATTGTTGCAACATCACTTCCTATTGACAGCATTCCATTTTGTAGTTTAAATCGCAGCTAAAACACAGACCAGCTATTTTTTTTCAGTCCAGTTAAACTACAGTCACTGTTTCATTCTTTTATTTGCATTCCATAAACATTCAAGTCATTGCATTTAAAGTTGCACTGCCACAACAAAACAGTGCCTTACCACTATTTAGCCAAGAGGAGGAAACAGCAAAGGAATATTTTATGTAATTTTTAGGATTACTAAAACAAATACATAAGCACCCACTTATTAGTTCCATAAAAGATCCTTATAAATGCAATCACCTGAACACAGCTAAGGTGATGATTATTAAAAGTCTTTGCTGTCTCTTTCACTGCTGTACAGGCCTTCTGTTTGATACTATCAGCTACAAAACTTTGATAGTCCGTCCATTTCAGATTAGCATTGTTTTCTAACTCAATTTCTGTGTCATCAAATTTAAAAGGCAAGGAACCAAGGGCCAGACCACTTCTTTTGAGCCCGTCTTCTCCGCCTTTTCTATCGATATCAGGTAGCCATTCTTGCATTGGATGATTAATGTAGCTCCATCTCTTGCCAGCATTATCTCCAGGGGATTCTAAATGTCTCTTCCGATTATGATCTCCAGTTTCTTTCTTGCACACATCATGTTTAGGAGCATCTAACTCCCTCCTCTGATCTCCATCATATAATGGCCTCCTCTTATCAGGTATACTTTCAAGTCTTGGACACCATCTTCTATCTCCAGGCCCTGTTGACTCTCCTTCAACTTCTTTCTTGCAGATGTCGAGTTCAGGAGCATCTAACTTCATGCTCTGACCTTCATCATAGCACGGCCTTTTCTCTTGAGGCTTATTTTTAAGCCTAGGACTGCATCTTCTCTCTAGAGACCCCTTGGACTCAACTTTTTGAACTCGTTGTGCAATGTTCTTTGTCACAGAAACGTCAATTGCTTCACTTGAAGGTTCTTGCTTAATACGTTTATAACTGGGAATCTTGCTTTCTTTGCAAGGACTCTTCATCAGTTAATCCCAATATCCGAATTCTACATTTAGAAAAACAATCAGCATGTTTTCCATAGCAGGAATCAGGAACTGGCAACCCTACTAGATCTACCTTCTAATTCACATATTCGGTATTTCGAAACTCTACGCATTTAACTCTTATAGAGACAAAATTAAAAAATATATATATAATGGCTTCAGGAAAAAAAAATATAGTACTTTCAAGAACCCAAAAGAAAAAAGAGAGAGAGACTGCATAAAAGAAAAACCCAAGTCCTCAGATATCCTACATTGCATTAAAGAAGTAGTAGTGCCGATTATTTCCTAAAGAAAATTCCTCCTACTCAGTGCAGCACATTAACAAGCAAAATCGAAAGAAAAAAAATTATGTATCCAGGATTTGCCGAGATTCAAAAAAAAAAGTAAAGAAACGGATCAATGCAAGTATAAAATTGAGTTGGTCGTCGAAGTCGAAAGTCTGAGACTTTATTTATAATAATAATAATAAAAAAATTTGCTATGTAAATCGAATTTCAAGTCAAGAGGAACGTACCAGCAGGAGCAATTCCAGAGAGAACACTGGAGAGAGGTACGGAGAATGTGAGAGAGAGTCGGAAAGCAGAAAACCTCGGGACTGACGCAACGTAGGGTTTTTAAAAACCAACGGAATTTGGATTTGAGGATCATACAAGGCAAAAACACCCGGCGGGAATTCTAGCCAAGAAGAAAAGACTTGCGCTGTCCACTCCACTCCTTGCTGCTAGATGGGGTGTGATGACTGTTTGTTTGGGTTGTTTTTTAAAAGATGTTTTTAATTTAAAAATATATTAAAATAATATTTTTTATTTTTAAAATTTTATTTTTAATTTTAAAATTAAAAATATAAAAAATCAATTTTAAATAAAAAATGAATTTTATTAAAATTCTGGAACATAGTCCCCAAAATTATACTAATAAACTGTTTTTTTTAGACGGTGTTGGGATTTTGGCTGGGTTCATCTAGATGTTAGTTTATTAATTTTGAGGTCAGGAATTAAACCTGAAATTAACTACAAAAATTAAAAAGGAAAGTTTTTTAAATCAAAAAGATTTGTTACCCGACCACTAATTTATTTTTTTTATCATAAAGGTAATCGTCATGTTTTTTTAAAATACTCAAAAAAATTATTTATAAACATTTTTTTTTCTCTTCAAACTCCTACACTATCTTAACTTCCCGCATTCTATTTATTTTTACATTTTAAAAATATTTTTAAAAAATTTAATATTTTTTTATTTTAAAATAATAATTTTTTAGTATTTTTAAATTATTTTGATACGTTGATTTTAAAAATAATTTTTAAAAAATAAAAAAATATTATTTTAATATATTTTTAAGTAAAAAATACTTTAAAAAACAACCGCAATAACATTATCAAAAAAATTAGTCCACCCTAGATCAATTTACCATGAGTAAAGTATAATAAATGATTCATCTCATATAAATAAAATAATTCTTGTATTTATGAAAATTTGATATAGTTAAATTTTTTTTATTTGTGTGAAATTATTGTGAAATAATATTTTTTTATTAATTTTATTACGTGCTATAAAACTTAAATTTTACCGTGAAGATTTGATTTATTTATTTATTTTTGTTGATTCAACTTAAAAATCTTTTTTCTTCAGATATATTCATTGTGAGAAAGTAAGGTACATTTTTTCAGATTGGTGGCATGCTTGCATCATAGAGCTGACTTCCCATTGAAGCCCACCTGATAGCTTGGGCCAGTCAAGATAAATTCATGCCACCAGTAGATATGCTTGCCCAATAACAAATCCACCCGAGGAGCAAAACTGGATCGAGGTTTTCTATGAATGCTCTGCGCTATATATATATATATATATATATATATTTTTTTTTTTTTCCTTAGAAAATCATCAACATAATGGAATGAAATCTGAGTATAGTGCTAATTCAAAAGAGGATAATAGTTATTACTACATCATTTATCAGCGCTACGTTTGCGAGCTGGATTAATTTTTTAAAAATAATATTAAAAATGATATTTTTTTAAAATATTAATATCAATATATTCAATCAAATAAGTCAATTCAAGTTAATATATAAAATTTATAATCTGCATTATAAAATCATAATAATTTCATTAAAAAATCATAAAACATTTTGAAATTTAAATTCTCAATCAATCAAAACATTAAAAGATTAAATTAAAAAAATGACCTCGATTAACCCAGGTTAATCTGTCAAATATGAATTATGAGATCGAGATAACCCAATAGAAAATAAATCAAGATAAACTATAAAGTCCAATCCTCAATCAATAAAATGTTGAAGGATAGAATTGAAAAAAAAATCAGTTAAAAAAAATTAAAATAATAAGACCCGTGTCAATAAGGGTTAACCAGCAAAACCCGTGACTCGGGCCATGAAATTACAATAACATCGTAGGAGGAAAATTAAATTAAACTATAAAACTTAATTCTCAACCAATCTAATGTTAAAATACGAGATTGAGACAAAATATTTTATTACAAAAAAAAATCAAAAAAACCTTGAGTCAATTGAATTAATCCATGAAAGCCGCGATCCCAAGTTATAGGATAGCTCTATAAAAAAATAAAATAAAATAAATTATAAAATTCAATTTCCAATAAATTTACTAATAAAATCAAAAAATATATATATTTTTTAAAACAAATATTATATCAATAAAAAATACTCTTTGACTAGAGAGAGAAAATGATTCTCTCCTCAATTAGTTTTTTTACAATTTGTAAATTATTCTACCATATCCTTCGCACCTGACAATTTTTTAAAATGTTTTACTCTTCTCTGATACTGAACATAACCTTTTTCAACAAAAAGAGAGAGAGAGAGTAAATCCCAGAGAGAGATTAGCCTGCGAAGGTGCGTGGAACTTGTAATTAAGCAAGTTTTTAAGTTAATTGGCTATGAAATGGATCTAACCGGATGAGTACAGGAATATTAATTCGTCCATGATTACACAATTGCTATCTTAACTCGTCATTCACCAATGCGAAAGCCAACTCTTGTGCTGGTGGACTGGCTAGTGGCTAGTGCCGGAGCTGACTTGACCCGGGAAGAAATAATATATATCTTAGAGCCTCCGAGGTCTTCCAGGGAGATCCTCGCGAAGGATTTTTGGTGTGGAGGTGAGCTCAGATCGTGCTTATATGCTCTGCTGAATTCTTTCTCTTTGGGCACCTGGCCATTGTTCATCATCGCTGGCCTCAAGCCCTGTCTATCCATCATTTGGAAACAAAAATAAAAACAGGTTAATTCGTTTTTTTCATAATTAAAAAGGTGATTCATATAATTTTCAAAGGGAAGAGTATTTTTCTACAAGGTGTTCGATTCAGCGCTGGAAAACGAGGGCAAAAAAACACAAGGCCATCTCGCGCTCAAATTAAAAGGAAAAGAGAAGTGTAATTATACACCTTGTCCATATCAACACTTCCATTCAGTCAAATATTATACAGCTAAGCATGTAGATATAGTAATAATTAATAAAGGCAGAGCATCAATGGCTATCAAAAACCTTAAAAAAAGCTGCTTAATTCAAAAGAGAAACCAATCAAAAGCAGGGAAGTCCCGAAAATCAACGGCTAATGGTCCATAAAAAATAATTGAAAGAACCAATAATTTCCCTGGATTTTTTTATATAGGAAAATATTAAAATGTATTGGGATAGGAGTAAGCAGGGATTAGATATATAAAAACACACGTGAAAGTAAATATAGGAGAGAATCTCATAGGGTGGCCATGGCTAATCGAATAGAGACAGCAACGAAACCTGAGCAATCTATCATTACACTCACATGCTTCCCTCCCTAATCATTCTCTCTATTTTAATTCATCAAGCTCGATTCTTTAAGCCCTTTATTCTGGCAGACAGTAATGTTCCTTGTACCTCAGACAATGTTGTTTGTTGTCCTGGCATTACCACCTGTGTCGTAAATTCACAAAGCTGGCCATCCTTGTCAATTTCTTTTCTTTTCTCGCAGAGACCAGGCTGTCTGTGTAGTGGTCATACACAGGCATTTTAGATGAGGAAGGAGATGACTTCCATCTGGGAAAAGGTTGTGAAGCAATGAAAGTTGACATCGTCATGTGACTAAACAGCATCAGATAATTAATACTGTCCAAGTCTTCGATCAATTCATTAATTTCAAAGTTTCTACCACGTCAAATCGTCACCCACTTTATTTTTTCAATATTAAAGCGTATTTATCACAACTCTTATTTTTTAAAAAAATATTTTTAATTTAAAAAAATATTGAATTGATAATTTTTAAGTTTTTTTTTTGTGATTTTAATGTTTTGATGTAAAAAAATATAAAAAAATAACTATAATATATTTTCAAATGAAAAAATAATTTACATCATAATCTCAACCACCCCTGTCGCTACAGATTTGATCCCCTAAAATAAATAGATTTTTCTGAAATACGCTCTTAGCACAAATGTCAAGTGACCAGTGAAATTTTAAGACAAAAGTTTTCTTACGATTTTATTACCTACCATGAGTCAAAACAGAGTAGGTAACCATTGGTGTGTGTAATATTACGAACACACGTTATATAGATAAAATTGTTATTAATTCGGAAGATGATAAAGTATATACGATCGTGTGTTTTTATTAATTTGTATTTTCAATAATAAGAATATTTATTGCTATCAAGATATCACAAGAAAAAAGAAAATCAAAGTACAAAATCATTG
>Ga0325411_1000214_pt1 | contig 58243 bp, 32 predicted proteins | sample PopdelMetagenome_13_FD_206181 | JGI IMG/M metagenome (GOLD analysis project Ga0325411, IMG submission 206181) | Populus deltoides microbial communities from Bellville, Georgia, United States - Xylem-PdIQD-R4 | ecosystem: Host-associated > Plants > Phyllosphere > Stem > Wood/Secondary xylem... | reverse complement strand
TTTTTTTAAAAAAAAATTATTTTTGAAACCTTCATATTTAAATAACTAGAAAATATAAAAAAATTAATTTAAAATAAAAAAATATTTATTTATTTTTAAAATACAAAAACAAACAAATTATAAATCTTTTTCAAGAAGATTATATAAACCCAGCTCGTGCATTCATGGTATTTTATATATATTTTTAGTTATTTCAACCATTTTATATATGATCTACCAGGTAGGGCAAAGAATAAAAGAAAAAGAAAAGGAATCTGTCAGGGTTAGATCGATGTCTTGCAAGTTGCCATCATTTTGGCCTTTTCCCAATCAAAGCTTTCAGCTTTCATGTCATAGTAGATAGCCATGGAAACCTTGCGTCTCTTTTTTAAGGTGTTTGTAATTGATTTTTAAAGTGGTTTTTATTTATAAAAATATGTTAATAATATTTTTTTATTTTTTAAAAATTATTTTTAAGATAAATATATTAAAATGATTTAAAAATATAAAAAATATATTACTTCAAAAAAAAATTCAAAATTTTTTAAAAGCACTTTGAAAGAGGCAATTTATCATGCTGGTCATTATAAAATTCGTAAGAGCATAACGATTCCCGGCGTAACTTGTTGAGCTTTCTGTTTTACTTAATTTGTCAGATACTTGGTGTCTATCCATTCTTGATTCTTATTTTCCTCTTCTTTTGTTGCCCTATTTTCTGTAATAAACATGTATTATTAATTTTAGATCTCGAATAATTGTTTTTATTTATTTGAACAGTATTGATGGATCGATGCAATTGTCACATGAGAACTCTCAATTGTTAAATATGAGATTGTGTTATTTGAGGAAGAATAAGGTGATTGATTATTCATTGAGGAAACAAGAAAAAGTACACAAAAATAATTCACACCAAGGAACATGCTTTGTGACTTTTTCCAGCACTAAGATTGTGTTTTTGCTTTTGCTTTTTTTTATTGTTTTAATGGCCGAATAAAGAGCACAAGCAGCCAGCCTCAACAAAGAGTTTAGAATGGCCGAATTAATATATTCGTGAGTCGATTGTTTAACCAAAAGAAATGGAAAAAAATATATAAGAAAGCTGATTAGCTAGGATTCTAGCCGAATGATCTTGAGTGTTTAGGAAGTGCGCACGCCCTTCTATGTGTGGTGTCAGCTGATCTCACCCAGTGACCCCAGATAATTATGGCGAGGGGACCCCAAATGATTGAAACGGCGAGTAGTTTTTTTTTGTTTAATGTTCAGAAGTATAATAATTATTTCATCCATTACAGTTTGTTTCTATGTTATCTCTATCTTTGGTTCATGTTAAAAAAATAAAGGGAGAAAAGAGAGAGGGAGATAGATTTTTCATAATCCTATCATTTTGAATGTGAACAGGCACCATAAAATGCGAAATTCAACTCAAATTACCTTGATCATCAAAATTAGAGAGGGAAAACTGGTTTCTACAGGGACCCTGTGACATGGTGGTGCTATATCTGTACCCTCTAATGAAGACAAAGGATTGTTACCTTCTTGGTTCTTTCCTCCCTTGGCTAGGCTTTTAGATTCACATGCACAATTTTTTTTTAATTGAAAGCTCGATATATAGCTTTTCATAATTGTGTCACAACAAATTTCTGTTGTTGCATTTTGAATGTGTTTAGCTAGTCTTAACTTGGCTTTCTCTTTTGTCTTGTCCTCATGTTCCTTCTCATGATTTTCCTTCCTTTTTCTCTTAGTATATAAAATACAAGGAAGGGCAGAAGTAGCTAGATAGGCACAGAAGCACAATCCTGCAACAGAAGAAAGAAGATAGAAGAGAAGGAATCATTTTACATATCTTTGATCCTTTTCCAGCGAAGTTTTTGAAACGAAGTTGAAAAGAGAAGATGGGTTTCTGGACACTTTTTGAGGTGGCATCTTTGCCAGTCATACAAGTCCTACTTATCAGCTTCCTGGGAGCTTTGATGGCAACTGAGTATTTGAATCTTCTCCCTAAGGATGCTAGAAAATCCTTAAATAAGGTAAGAATCAAGAATTTCATTGTTTTTATTAAGGTTGCTCTTTGTTCCCTCTACAACAACGAAAATTCTTTTTCCCAATGTAGCTCGTGTTCATGGTGTTTACACCCTCTCTCATGTTTGCTAGCCTGGCTAAAACTGTTACTCTCGAAGACATTATCTCATGGTAGGCTAACAGAAATTTAAGCTCTTCACTTTTGACATGCTGCCAAAAGGTGTAATCCTGCACCCTTTGGAACCAATTTGGTGCAATTCTTTTGGCTGGAAAATTGATTCATGCTCTGCTTTGGTTGATCATTTCCTCAGGTGGTTTATGCCTGTTAACATTGGATTTACATTCTTAATTGGAGGCATTCTTGGATGGATACTTGTTAAAATACTGAGACCAAAGCCTTACCTAGAGGACCTTGTTATTGCTACATGTTCATCAGGTTAGTTGTGGTTGGACTATTTAACTTGTTTCATTCATGCACGTAGACTGTTGAAACCCTGATTGTTGTGTACTTTTGGTGCTTGTTAAAATAGGAAACTTGGGAAATCTTCTGCTCATAATTGTCCCTGCAATCTGTACTGAGGACGGAAGTCCATTTGGTGACAGTAGCATCTGCTCCTCCGTTGGACTCTCATACGCTTCTTTCTCTATGGCGGTAATCTTCGAGTTGAAACTCAACAACGCCATGAGGCCAAGCATTGGGAAATCATGTTTTCTGTAAAATCTCATTTTGTTTTGGTTTGCCAATGCAGCTAGGAGGTTTCTTCATCTGGACTTATACATTCCATCTAATACGAACGTCGGCTGCAAAATTAAAAGCACTTCAAGCAGTAGTAGAGGTCTCAAAAGCACCCAACAATGATTTAGACGCTAGCCAGGAAACTCACCTGCTAATAGGACAAGATCAAGAAAATGTTGCAATAGTGGTTGCGTCATCCAAGTCTGCTGAAGATACAGAAAGCCGTGCTGTTAGTACTTTTACAGTAGTCTGTCCTATTATATTCCTATATGCACACTAATATCTACAGGCCTGATATTTGGACTTCTGAATCTCTCTGGTTTCAGATTGTTTCCCAGGAATCAGAACATGGAAAAGGGAATGTATCATCCTGGACTAAATTAATAGGATTTCTTCATCAGATTTTAGAGGAGCTCTTGGCACCCCCAACTCTAGCTGCAGTGAGTTTCCTCGACATTTCACCCACTTTTTTTATTGAGAAGAGCTAAACATCTTTCTCTTTGGTCATCCAAATACCGGATAGTTTACAAGCTTAATTTTGTCCATCTTCCATCAGATTTTGGGATTCATCTTTGGAGCAACTACATTTTTGAGAAACCTGATAATTGGTTCAGAAGCCCCTCTAAGAGTGATCCAAGACTCCATCAAATTACTTGGGTATGAATTTCTATCTTTCGACTTACAATTGTTCCGTTTAAATTCAACAATTTCAGGTTATCTAAAAGTGAAAACACTCTGTTGCAGAGATGGAACCATTCCTTGTATAACTCTCATATTGGGAGGCAACCTAATCGAAGGTAAATAAAAATTAAAAAAATTCAAGTACTCGTTCGAAATTTCCAAACCAACATAAATGGCAACACGTTCTGACAAGCTTCTATAATGTATTCTACATAAAAAGGCTTGCGCGCATCCAAAATCAAATCATGGATCGTTGTTGGGGTGATTTGTGTCCGATACATTATACTTCCTGCAATTGGTATGTGGGTTGTTAAAGCAGCTGGTCATCTTGGCTTTCTCCCATCAGACCCTCTCTTTCACTATGTTCTGATGATTCAGTATACCCTTCCACCTGCCATGAATATTGGTAATCAATGATATTCAACCGCATTTTATATAATCTGGAGATGCTAACTTTGGCTGCTAAAATTGCTAATAATCTTCATATGTGCAGGTACCATGACACAGTTGTTTAATGTGGGACAAGAAGAGTGCTCGGTCCTCTTCTTGTGGACATACTTAGTTGCAGCCTTGGCACTCACTGCCTGGTCTACAATTTTCATGTGGATCTTGTCCTGAATAAACCTTCAAAGTAGGATGCAACCACTACAAGTCAAATAGTGTGGGATTCATCATAGATTAAAATGGCCATATATAGGTAGGTATACACCACCGAGCAAGTGGGATATTTTTGTACCTGTTCAAAACAAATATTTCTTGATTATTGGATTGCTTTATCGAAGCTTTTGCTATATAGTTTATTTATGTGTGTTGCCTGTTTCAAGTTCTTGTAAACACGAACAGACTCATAAAAAATTAAAAAAAAAACAGAACAGGCCCATTCTGGGCGTTGCATCTTCATGTACAAGAAATAATTCCGGGATACTTGTATTTATAGGAAATCAAATTTTCACAGTCCGATGTACCTCAATTGGCATTAGTATATGTGTGTATATTAATTGTGGTTTTAGTGCATGTTAAAAAAAAGAAGGGAGGAAAAAACCGATCTCCGAAGGATTTCAATTTTTTACTTACAGCCAAGTAGTGATTAACTGTTTTATGACATCAAATATTAAAATGTCCTTGATTTGAAACAACTTGTTTCATAATTTAAATGCTTGCGGCAGTATTTAGATATAATTACAGCTTCACTCTCCATGTCATGGCCACTGACCCCCCTATGGCAACGAAGTCTAGACCTGCAAGCTCACCATCTTCTCCGAAACCCACATCAAGAAAGACCCCGTGGCCTTTCTTTACTGTTCTTTTAACGGTTCTATCTCCTGTCTTGGTAGCTACACTCGTTTTCCAACTTGACTCGCTCGAACAAGCTAACTTGCCGATCCACGAGCTGACTCGGCCACCATTGAAGGCTTTGAAGAAGAATGATCGCATGCTTCAAGGATCAGAGCTTGTGGGCTTCAAGCAGTTGATTGGACCAGAAGATATTGCATATGATAGCAATTCGGGTGTTATTTACACTTCTTGTGCTGATGGGTGGGTTAAACGAGTCACGATTAATGACTCAGTTGCTGACACTATCGTGGAGGGCTGGGTTAACGCTGGAGGTAGGCCTCTCCTACTCGCCCTTGGACACGATAATGAAGTTATTGTAGGCGATGCTTACAAGGTTCGTAACGTTAATTAATCAACTTAATGTTCCATTACAAGAAATAAACTAACACGCCTACCGTTTTAAATGTTTAATTTCCTTTGGAGTTACCGTTCGGCTTTTTTTTTCCTTTGACTTTTTTCGCCCTTTTATTCTTTCTTTCTTTTCATAACCATATTCTTTTTTTTTTCAATTATGTCCTTTAGCAGCTGGTTAGGATGAAATTTGGGTTTGGTATTTTGATTTAATTGCCTTGATATAAGATTCTTCGGCAACACAAGAAATTCCAGCTCTCAGTTGACTAGATTTCTTGCAAAATAGTTAGAATTTCTTGTTTTCTAATGAATTAAAACTAAAGGGACTAGAATTAAAATTAAGGAGGGGAAAGGCCCTTCTCTTGTCGCGTGCACCACCAAACCATAGTGGTCCAGCTCCCACGATTAATTGTATGATATTGAAATATCTTTAACATGATTTAATTTTAAATTTATATTAGATAATAAATCAAATCAAGTTATTTAAAAATTTATCTACTAAATTTAATAACAACATCAAGTTATGTACTGCCTAAATATTTTTGTATTGTTCAAGAAAATTTAATTTAATCCGTAGCACAACGTGCGAGTCTGTAAACTAGGTCAATACTAATACAATTTTTATATGATTTAATTTTAAACCTCATCTAAATAAAAAAAAGTTAGATTGAGAAAATTTTATTATTATTATTATTATTATTATTTTTCTTTCAATTTTATCATTTGATTTTTTTATTGGTTATTCGAGTTATCTTTGTGCTCGTCAAGTTTACTATATCACAATAAAATATCTTTCACACAATTTAATTTTAATTTTATGTTAGACAAAAAATCAGGTTAATAGATTTCAAAATTAACCCATTAAACTTATTAAAATTTAATAGCAAAATCAATTAATTCTCTACAACCTAAATATTTTTTTAATATTCAAAAAAAAAATTGATTCGTCTATAAACTATTTCAGTACCAATTCAATTTAATTTAATGTCAACAGGTTAAGAGGACGAAATGATGTACATAATAGAAGATGCTTGAATCTAGATTGTAGAGATTTGATGGGGTGTATCACTACTTACCATGGGGTCTAGTACACATGAATGCTGTGCTTGCCACCATCCTAGAAAAGATCATGCAATACACGATGTCTTGTTTCGATGAAGAACAAAAGAGTACTTCTATGATATTTATTATCCTTCATTAATTTAAAAAAAAATCAGCATAAATGGATCTTAACCGAATTTTTTTAATTAGTTTTATTAATTTAAGTTTTCAAGAAATAATTTAGAGAAACACGGAAGTTAATATCTTTTATAACTATTTTTAAAAAAATTATCTAGCATGAAATTAAAGAAAAAAGTGGTTAAAAATATGTCATATTGATCTTTAATCTTCTCAGACGTATTATTTGTAGTATTATGTGTTTGTCTAAACTATCTCATGGGCAAAGAGATTAGGCTCGTTAGGCATGAAATTGATTTCATTTTAGGTAATTAGAGGAAAGAAGAAAAATAAGATTTACAATGTTTTTTTTTTTGGTGCTATAATTATTTTTATTTTATTTCTTAAAATATTTTTTATTTAATAAAAATAAAATCCGTAAAGATAAACTGAATACAAGTTTATGACCCTCTACATACTTATTAAAAATAAACACTTGAAAAAATTAATCAAGTATCAATTAAATATAAAAAATTTATTTTAAATTACTATAATTTTATATAAAAAAATTAGAATAAATAGATTAATAAAATATTAAGAGATTAAATTGGAGGAAAAAAAATAAAAGGTTGAATAAAAAAACAACTTGACTATAAAATCATATAAATGACGTATACGTCATCTTCCCCATGCATATAATTGATTATTTTTGCATAAGATGACTTTGTGGTCGATGACTAGGCATCTTCCTCAAAAGTTTTTTTTTCTTTTTTTTTTAATTCAAGAAAACTCATCTCTCTAGAAAATGTACTTTATAAACCTACCTAGATGAGAGAGTAAAAGCCGGCTGTCCCAGGTCATCTCCCGCTCTCATGCACTTGTTGGAAGTATAAATTAGAATTGAATGTATATAATTTCTTATTGATGAATCGAGTTCTGCGAAGAGATGTTTTTCTTTTTTAATCGCAAATCTCATCAACGTTCCTGTCAGTTATGGAAAGAAGGCAGATGCGTGGCTCCTTTTCATTGTTTTTGTTGTCGTTAGAAGAGCCCACATAAGAGTTTGACTCGGATAAACTTGGGGTTGAGTTGACAGAATCAACTCAAGTTTTGATCTTTTAAGAGAAAAACTCATGAAATAATGTGGTTTTGGTAAAAAAAAAGAGAGAGAGAGTTTATTTCATGTGTTTTTTTGAACTTAATAGTCTTTATATTGTTTTAGATTTATGACATCAAATATTAAAATATCAGCGATTTCAGACAATAATATAAATGCTTGCTGCAGCATCTAGATAACATTATCCAACCCCCTATGGCAACGAAGTCTAGACCTGCAAGCTCACCATCTTCTCCGAAACCCACATCAAGAAAGCCCTCATGGCCTTTCTTTACTGTTCTTTTAACGGTTCTATCTCCTGTCTTGGTAGCTACACTCGTTTTCCAACTTGACTCGTTCGAACCAGCTCACTTGCCGATCCACGAGCTGACTCAGCCACCATTGAAGGCTTTGAAGAAGAATGATCGCATGCTTCAAGGATCAGAGCTTTTGGGCTTAAAGCAGTTGATTGGACCAGAAGATATTGCATATGATAGCAGTTCGGGTGTTATTTACACTTCTTGTGCTGATGGGTGGGTTAAACGAGTCACGATTAATGACTCGGTTGCTGACACTATCGTGGAGAGCTGGGTTAACACTGGAGGTAGGCCTCTCGGACTCGCCCTTGGACACGATAATGAAGTTATTGTAGCCGATGCTTTCAAGGTTGGTGACGTTAATTATTCTTTTGTTTTTTCAATTTTTTTCCTTTAGCAATTGGCTGGATTGAAATTTGGGTTTGGTGTTCTTGTTTGATCTCCTTGATATAAGATTCTTTGGAGACACAAGAAATTCCAGCTTTCAGTTGACTCTTAGATTTTATGCAAAATAGTTAGAATTTCTCGTTTTCTAACGAATTAAAACTAGAGGGACTAGAATTGAAAATAAAGAAAACAGAGACTCTTCTCTTTCCAGAGTGGATAGAATATGAGAAAGGAAAGAGAAGAAGAGGTAGTATGAGAAAAGAAAGAGAATAAAAATAGTCGCCAAAGCGACATACTCCTTCTCAGCCATGCACTGTTTTTGGGATGACCGCTTTGATGAGATGAATCTAATAGTGGAAAGAATTGACTTTTTTTGGAGATGGGAGGCTGTACCACCAGACCATGGTGGTCCGGTTCACATGGTGGTATGTTTATTCCACGCGCCAACCCTTTTTCTTCTTTTTTTTTTTTGATTTTTTAATCAATATTAATTCTTGAATTGAGTCTTGAATTTCATTTCACCCCGGTCTAGTCAATTTTTTTCAATTTAATATGCAATTCTCTAATAGCTCATATGAATTTAATCTCGCATTTCATCTTAAACAAGGAGAACAAAGACTCAAATAGAAAAAAAGCTTAGAAGGGTAAAGAATGTGACATCTAGCCAACTAAATTAGCACTTTCTTGCTTTATGGTTATGTATATGACTTGATTTATTAATCTCAAAATTAAAATCACATATTAAATTTAATTGACACAAATTCATTGTTTTTTTTTTTTTAATTTTGTTGCCATCACTAAAGATGCTTGCACATTTTTTTTGTCATTAAAAAAATTGCTTCATTTCACAACAGAGCCCCGGATAACTGGCTAGTTGCTATAGTTAGTTGGTATCTTTCATTTAAAAAAAAAATCACATTTTGTAATATTATGTGTCTGTCTGAAGGATCTTATGGGCAAAGAGATTAGGCTCGTTAATCAGGCATGGAATTGATTTCATTTTAGGTAATTAGAGGAAATTAAAAAGAAAAACAAATATCACATTTTGTTTATTATAATATATATTGAATGAAATCACTTTTCCCTCATAGAAGTATGAGCGAATGCGACCTTTTTTTCAAAATCATTATAGTTTTTGGAAAATTAGCTTTATTTATTTTATATTTAGTCTTATATATGTCTATAAGTTTAATTGTCTTGAAATCAACTCTGAATATATGATCATTTTTCAATGTATTTTTTTCTCATGTATTTAATACAAGTTTAGTAATGTCTTGTGTGTAGCACTGGTATTACGTCAATTACCGCACGGGCTTGTTATTTACAATGTTGTGTCTAACAGGGACTGCTAAAGATAAGTGGAGAGGGTAAGGTGGAGCTACTAGCTGATGAGGCCGAGGGTGTGAAATTTAAACTCACAGATGCTGTAGATATAGCAGAAGGTGGTACCATCTATTTTACAGATGCTTCATATAAATACAATGTGCTCGAGTTCTTCTGGGATTTTTTGGAGGGTAAGCCATATGGTCGAGCAATGAGCTATGATCCAGTTACCAAAGAGACCAGGGTTTTGGCCCATGACCTCTACTTTGCTAATGGAGTCGCCGTCTCACCAGATCAACAATATGTGGTCTTCTGTGAAACATTGATGTATGATCCGAGTAATTTTATTTACGTTCTTGCAAACACGCATGCTAGTTTTCGAGAAATTAGCTTCTTTGATATTTCTTTCTTTCGTTTGGCTTTCACAAGGGGAATTTTTTTTGTTTTGCCCTAAAAGATGCGCTAAGGGATAAGGCTATACGCTAACAAAACGTTGAGATAATAAATTTTATAGGTTATCTAACACCACCAACTATCTATGAATTATCATGAAATTCTTATAATTCACCTTTTTGAACTGGTTATTGCAGGAGAAGGTGTAGAAAATATTACATACAAGGAAAGAAAAAAGGGAGCCTAGAGACATTCATTGACAATTTGCCAGGCTTGCCTGATAACATCCATCATGATGGGCATGGCCATTACTATATTGCATTAAGCTCGGTAATTTAATTGCGTTACTGCTATTCTTCACTTGCATTAATCTTCTTTTTCCCTTCACTTAGAGACCTCTATAGTATGACGACTGTTGTTTATAACACCATTAATGTTGCTGCAAAAATACAACAGGGAATCACAGTTGCACTGGACCTGGCACTCAAACATCCTTTTCTTCGGAAGCTTATGGGAATCTATACGAAGTACATAGGGGAAATTAATGTGGTGAAGAATAGTGGTGTTTTCATCGTAGATTTGGAAGGAAAACCAACGGAGCATTACTATGATCCGAGTTTGGCATTGATTTCAAGTGGGATCAAGATTGGAAACCATATATACTGCGGTTCCGTTGTTAGTCCCTACATTGTCCGTCTTGATGTCACAAAGCATCCTGCACGAGCCACAGTATAAGCAACACCCCTATGAAGTGATGTTCTTCGTATTATCCCACACCTTGTAATTATTTTTATCATATTATTCCAATAATGTTTCCTCTTCTTTCTTGGCTATTTATGGTATTGTTGGTTATGAAATGGTCAGAGGACAAGATTTGTTTCTTTTTCAACTATAGAAATTATTCAGGGACAGAAAATAAATGTTAAATAACTATTTTCTAATTGTGGCAACACTCCCATTGGTATTTTCGGCTGCTGTCAATGCTCAAAATCTTATCATTGTATTTTTTTTTGTCAAAGTTTTCTAAGAGTCTAGAAGTGAGATTATTCTTCCCAGATCGGACATCAAAATTAAAAACTTGGTGGCCCTGAGCTACATATCATCAACCCAGATCGTGTAGGTAACCAGGGTAAATTACCCACCTTTAATATGTCATCGTTTACTCCAAAAATAAACTTAGTGTTTGTCTTATTGTTCAATTTAAAGTTCAAATAGAGTTATTCATTTTATAAATAAAAAGCATGTTATTCTTGGGGAAGATATTGCAATCTGTTGAAGATGAAGACTTTATAAAGGTGTAATGTCGTTCGGTATAGATTTATATGCTTCGTTATATTAGGAATGGAATGTACATCGATTTCCATGTTTGATTATGTTGAATTGCGTATTGTATTCTCTTCAATCATAGCTCTAATTTCCGATTTCAATTTTCAATGTTTGCCATGTTCTCATACATCTTTTTCACTGCCAAAATTTGATTTATAATTTGCTGTCCAGCTTTGATATTTGGTTTGTTCGTTGTTCTCTTATAAATGTTGATTTCCAAACCAATTGAAACACAGTGTCATCCTTCTTCTTTTCTTGTTTGTTGCTTGCGACATTGCTGCACGGCAATGTCTCCGTATGTCATGTCTAAGCAATGCTGGGAAGTGGAAACAAATTGTTGTTACTGTGTTCGTTTCCTTGCTGCAGAGTTTCCATTCATGCCCACCTTTTACATTTTAAATTGTGTTGGACCATTAGGTTAATGCTGTTAGGTGTAAATGTTGCTTAGTGATTGTTGCTTTATTAGTACATTACCTGGCTACAGTCAGTGCAATCTTGTATGAAAATTATTGTTGGGAAAATTTAGGATGGAAACAAATATGGAGTTGGCTTAGAAGCGTGAAAACATTATCTTTAAGATGTTTATTTGTCCTATACAGAGACAACATCTCCAGGATACAACTAAGCCCTCTAAACCTCTAAAAGAATGAGAAGATAAGACCAAGAAAAGAATATGTCTCTTTTTTGTTATTTATTTTCTGTATAGTAACATGCTTTTATAGACTTGAAACATAATGATGAAACATTATAACTATTCATCAAACAATATGACTATTGATGAAACAATATGACTGTTCATCAAACAATATGATTGTTGATGAAATAATATGATTGTTCATCAAATAATATGACTATTCATGAAACAGTATAACTGTTCATATTAAGTTCCAAGTTCAAAGTTCCAAATGTTATCTTTCGATATTATAAATATCCATATAATAACATTAGGAAGCCAAATAGAAGAGTTTGTCCACCATGGCTTAATTTACTACACAATAGAAACATTAGGAGGGAGTGTTTCTTTCCAATGTGGGATAAACATCTTTTCTTTATTTATTTACAAACTACACCAACAATCCCCTACTAGTTTATAATGAAGGTCTTTTCACTTGATAGAATTATGCTTACAATAAAGTATTTTGCAATTTAAACCTTCAATTAGTATTAGAAGTTGAATCCTACTAAAGTTATTAGTGTCCACAGATTAAACCAAAACTTTTGTTATAGAATAAAAGATACTACACACATAATACTATCCAAACTCTTAAAGAGGTTTACAACTGTTTAGCACTATTATAGCCATGTGCTAAAATCATAATTTTTTTTCTTGAATATTTACAAGAGAAAACCCTAACTCTTGTCAAAAGCGGCACCACTTTTATATTCATATAAGTGGAATTATACATGTCTCTATTACATTAGACACGAATTTTAAATTTCATTAAGAGCTCACGCTCATCCTACTTTTCGTAATAGAACACACTGAATACAATCAGAATAAGGACTCAAATTAATTATTAGTGTCCAACATATACAAAACAGTAACTTGTTATTACCCATTAAACTAAGAGATAAGCTTTTTGTTAATCCGAAGTTGGGTTCCTATTACTGGTATCTTTAATAACGGGTTTCAACCCCATTCCATTAGTTGTTTTTTGTACCATGTCTCTAGATAGTCATTTTGTGAGCGGATTCGCTAAATTATTCACAGACTTCACATAGATAATGGTGATTACACCATTTGTAATAAACTCTCGAATATATCCATGTCGAATGCTTATATGTCTTGACTTACCATTGTAAATGTTATTATAAGCTCGAGACATAGTTGCTTCACTATTGCAGTATAAAAAAATAGCTGACATAGGTTGTGGCCACAACTTAATATCAAACAACATATTTCTTAGCCATTTTGCTTCTTTACCTGCAGCAGCTATAGCAATAAATTCTGATTCCATGGTAGAATAAGATATGCATGTTTGTTTCTTAGATGCCCAAGATATTGCACCTCCTCCAAGTAAGAAAATTCATCCTGATGTGGACTTATTATCACTTGTGTAATCTATAACTTGTAGTATAAATGTTAATTACTAATAATATAAGCAAGCATGCTAGAGAAGTACGGTTGTAGTTTGTAATAACAGTTTGAAATTTAATGCTTGTGGAAAGCACATCTGTATCAATCACGATCTTGATTCTTATTACATTGTCAACAACATTGAGGTGATAATTAATGGAGCTTTCAATCAAAGATTATTAAAGAAGAGAAAATCTGGCGAGTGACCTTTGATCCATCCATCAACCAATATTTGAATACATTATTAGACTTCATTTATAGCTATACCAGAGTTGTTTTAAAAAGCTATACATGGCGAGTTTAGTGTTTTCTTTTATACACGAGAGTATATACAACCTTAATTATAGCTATTGATGAGGTATAATTTATGGTGTTCTATTTAAAATTTAATATCCGATGAACCATTAAAAAAACACCTTGTTTGATTTGATTATTAATAAAGGTAGCTGTAAAAATATTATTAGCAAACAACACATAGTGCTAATAAATTAAAATTATAATTAGAACTAGATCTTGAACCATGTAAAATTTGAGGGATAGAAGTTTTACGAGAAAAAAGGATAAGCAAATGTTATAAAGTGCTTTTTTTTGTTGGGAAGTATAGGGATGAGATTTATTGTGATACGGTAGATATAAATACATGTAGATTGTAGACTTTGACATAATGATGTAGAAGCTATATACTTGTATACAGATAATCTATATAAGATTAATAAGGATGTGTGAGTTATATGCTTGTACCTTTTAAAAGGAACCCAAACCTAAAGTTTTTAAGATGAAGAAGAAGAAGAAAGTGAAGGCCCCAATTATCCAGGTTGATGATAAAAATAAAAAAGATTTGAAAAGATTTTCATTCTAGAATCATATACACCCAGAATGTAGTATTATGGCTTTAGAAACCAATGCTTTTAATGGTGAATTAGTTACTCCAGCTATATATCTTGTTTTAAAAGAAGCAAAAGAGCAACAATTGCTGTCATTTTTAGAGGAACAACCTAAAGTCAATAAATAGGCTAAAAAAATCATTAAAACATGTGAAATTCAAATGACAGATTGAAGTTAATAAATACATTAAGGTTAAATTAACTAAAGAAAAGCCAGAACAAATTGTTGGAATTGCTTGAGCAGATGAAGTTGACATCAAAGAAGAATTAAGTGTTGATGTGTCATGCAAGCCAAATGTGTCTATATTGGATTAATATTCTGAAATTATCAATTCAACCGGTGGTCAAAACTTTGTTGTTTGGTATAATTAAACACATTAATTGAGGTTTTTATCATCTCAAAAAATAGTTTCATGTGACTTTAATTCTTTAGATCTCAAAATATTTCGTCTAGATTTTGAAATTCTACATGAATATTTCTTTGTTTGTTTGAATTGGATTTAAAATATTTGAAGCAAGTTATTATAAATCAGTGACAATGCTACATTTCAAATATCTATTTCTTTGACATGGTTAAGTTCAATTTCTAACACTTAACTCAAAAGTGAGTTTTATCACAAGTAGAGGGGAAGACGTGAGGCAGTTTTTTCATTTCTTTTAGCATAATTATTTTTATTGTATCATTTATTTAATTGTTAAGATTTTCTTGGTTTTGGGAAGTTATAAAAAAGTATAACGCACAATCTAGTAAAATAAATATAACTTTAATCTAATTTCAAATTGAAATTTTGACAATGAATTATGAAAACCTTATTTTTTATAGGATTAAGATTTTATTATTATCAGAGCTAGAAAAGACTTTTAAATGAGACTAGATGTTACTGTTTGGGATTTTTTTTTATTTTCTTAGTTGATTTAGAATATATATATATATATATATATTTACTAGTTAGATTATGATTTTTTATTATTATTTTTTCATTTTTATTTAGAAATTTTAGCCTAGAAGAGTTGTAACACAGAGTTATCATTAAAGATTAATGAAATAAACTTTTATGAATTTATTTAAATAAATTTTAAATTTTGAGAGTTTTTTTTATTTTTCTAGTTGATTTAAGATTTCTTTTTACTAGTTACATCATAATTTTTTTTATTGTTTTTTTAACTTTGTTTAGAAATTTTTACTAATATATAAGTACTCTAAAAGAATTGTAATGAGTTATTATTAAAGAATAATGAAATAAACTTCTATGAATTTATTTGAGTAAATTTCAAGATACTAGTTTTTATCTGGCTTCAATTACGGGTGAAGATTGAATTCATATATACCGTGGTTCTATCGTCTATCCATACATCGTCCATGTCGAAATGGGAAAGCATCCTGCATGAGCCACAACATGAGCAGAACCCCTGTAAAATCACACATTCAACCAGTTTTGAGTAAATGTTCTTCAAGATCAATCCAAATGCTAGAAAGTTCTCTTTAGTTGTTTGATAAAAATAATCATCGCTGTATTTATCGATTGAAATAATTTTGCAAACATTGTGTACGAAATTGCTTCACAGTTTGCTGTTTTTGACTGAACTTCTAATATCAGCAGGTGGTTTGTGTCTCTGACCTAAAGAGGCTACCCAATGCCTTTGCCTTCTCCCTCAGAATAAACTTCTGCACTTTTCCAGTAGAGTTTCTCGGCAAATCCTCAAAAATGACAGTTTTGGGAGCCATATAATGTGGCAAACGATCCTGGCAAAACTTAATTATATCTTGAGCATCAACGTCAAATCCCTCTCTTAACTTCACAAATGCACAAGGGGTTTGTCCCCAGAGGTCATCTGGCCGCCCAACAACTGCGACCTCGAGAATTGCTGGATGATTATACAGAACTGTTTCTACTTCAAGTGTGCATACATTCTCTCCACCAGTAATTACAATATCCTTTGCTCGGTCCTTCACTTCAATATATCCATCAGAATGTTTCACGGCAAGATCCCCACTTCTAAACCAGCCGCCTCTGAAAGCATCCTCAGTTGCTTTCGAGTCTTTTAAGTAGCCACTCATCACAGTGTTTCCTCTGAGCATAATCTCTCCAATCGTTTTACCATCTGCTGGTACACTTTCCATGGTGACAGTATCCTTTACGTCAACATCTTCCAATCCAAGATGTTGTACCCCTTGTCGAGCTTTCATCTTTGATCTCTCGTTGAGAGGAAGTGAATCCCATTCAGGTTTCCATGAGCAATAAGTCCCTGGACCATAAGTTTCTGTAAGGCCATACAAATGAGATACACCAAAACCTAACTTTTCCATCTTGAAAAAGATTTGAGGGGGTGGTGGTGCACCTCCTGTCATAATTTCCACTTTGTGAGGAAGGGGTTTTTTGTCACTAACTGCTGAATTCACAATCATGCTCAAGACAGTCGGTGCTCCTGCCATGTGTGTTACCTTGTGCTGATCAATGCTGTCAAATATGTCTTTTGGGGAGACTTTTCTCAGGCATACGTTAGCACCACCCTGTGCTGCCATACCCCAAGTGAGGCACCATCCATTGCAATGAAACATGGGCACAGTCCAAAGGTAAACAGGCGTTGTACCAATGCCATGGAGGAAAAGCGTCGCAAGGGTGTTGAGATATGCTCCCCTGTGACTATAAACAACTCCTTTGGGCCTTGACGTTGTGCCAGAAGTATAATTTACACTGATAGGATCCCATTCGCTTTCCGGTTGCCTGATCTCAAATCCACTGTGTCCATTCGCCAAGAGGCTTTCATACTCGTAACTACTTGAACTGAAGCCAGTGGGAGAAGAAAAATCAGATTCAGAAATCAAGACCACCATAGGTGGTTTTGTCCCTGTCTTTTCTAGAAGGTCAAGCGCTCCTCTGGCAATATCAAGTAACTGGTGGTCCACGAAAATAATCTTTGCCTCCGAATGTTTCAGTAGGATAGACACCATATTCGAGTCATGGCGAGTATTAAGAGTACAAAAAACTGCTCCAGCCATTGGAACTGCAAAGTGCAGCTCATACATTGCTGGAACATTAGGGGCCAGAGCAGCAACCTGATTAAATTTATACAGTCTCAAGACATCAAAACAGTTGTGACTTGATAAGGTAAGCATATATGATTAATGATTCAACCACTAATACCTTCAAAATAAACAAATTCACTCCCAAAAGTATGATAGAACTACAACGCAAAACAGAACATCTCAAGCTGACAAGATTGAAAGTAATATCTCCTTTTACTCCATTTTGCTGATTAGTGATGAATAAATTTTTGGGAAGCCCACTGTAAACTCGTCTAATGAGACTGTCATCTCCTATTAAATTAAAATACCATGTCCTCGTTGTCTATGTTCTATAATAACGCTTGGTGACTGTAGCATTCAGTAAGCCTTTATCTAACTCAATCAAATGCACCATGCTTGATGCTATTTTCGAATTATTTCCGACAAGAGCTATTGATCCATGCCAAGTAAAACAGTGAAACCATATCAAACAGAACCGACTAACATTTCAATAACAACCCAAAAAACTCTTACTGCCTAGAAATCAATGTAACCATGCAATGATCAAGAAAGTATCATACCATTGTAACCCACAAGATCAAATTTACTCTCAATAACAGGGTAATTATATACAAAAGAAAAGGGATAAAAAACCAGAAGGTGAATCCTGTCAGAATCAAAGTATGAGCAGCCTGTGGAAAGCAGCGGACAAACCCCACTGCTGGAAAAAAAAAATAAACAGAAGAACAGACTTACCACATCACCACGAGAAATTCCCAACTGGGATAAAGCAGAGGCAAGTTTGAGGCAACGTTGATGAGTTTCAGCCCATGTAAACTTCAAAGAACCATAAACAACTGAAGTTCTGTCCCTATAAACTGTAGCTGATCGCTCCAAGAAGCTTATAGGAGACAAAGGGGCATAATTTGCCTTGCAACGTACAAGACCCTCCATTGATTTCCATGAGTCTGGTTCAAGAAGATCACTGGCAAAGCTTGAGAACAGTGCACGAGGTTGTTTACTTGAATTTGAACTGACGAATCTGTTGAAAGTGGATGTCAAGCGAGTTAAGTGTTTATGGTTCTTGAAGAAGAGATTCATTTTGGAGTTTTCAAGAAACTGAAGGTACTAAAGCATTTGTTCAAAGGTCCATCTAGAATTCAGTTTCCTTAGTAGTGCCATCATGTTTTGATGGGATAAACCTCAAATAATATACAAGAATGGTCATAGCATTCATCGACTTTACTATTGGTTCTTAACATGTGACTTGAGATGTCTTGGATAAGTGATTGACGACATTTTGTCAAGAATTAACGATGTGATGAAAGAAAGTGACAAATGGACCACATTAATAAATCTTCTAGGGCGACCTAAACAAAGAGAGGAAAAGGACAGTATTTTTATAAAAATAAAATAAAATAAATTTCCAAGAACACTGTGGCCAGGTATCTGCTTGATTGTAATTGTGAATAAAAAGTAATTACCTGTATTATGCGTGAAAGTAATAAAGAAAGCGATGTAAATCTTTAAGCTTTTTTACAAAGAAGTGAAGGTCGGAAAGAATGATTAATAGTGGTGGAGCCCATCATAAGAAGATATACACGCAGACTTTATCTATCGCTAGAATGATTTTAGTAAGCTGTTGTGTGGATCCCTGTACCGTGGGGCACGCATGTGGAAATTGATTGTACGACTGATTTGGTGCCACTTGTCTAGCCATTGGGCTTGACTTTTTTTCTTTCTTTTAATTTATTTTTTTTATATCAAAATCAGGCTTTGATGAATCCATCACTTTAATGGGCTCATTTAAATTGCGTTGTTATCACTAAAAAAAAAAATAGTGAATTGATATAGAAGGAAAAAAAAATTGATGAAATAGTATAATTTTATCATATTATTTGTTATTTTTAAGCATGATAAAATAGTTATCTTATTTTAAAATAGTAATCTTTTATAGATATCATATTTTTAAAATACAATAGGATTAAAATGTGTTATTTCTGACTTAATTAGTCAACTAATTTGTAATGATTAGTGAATTTGGTCAATCAATTTTAAAAATAATAAAAAAAATCTCAAAACTACAAAAATATTTTTGAATCATGGGCCTTGACCCAACTCTTAGGATTTAGTATCTTTCATTATCAAATACTTCAATAAAGTAGTAAAAAAACAACACTTTGAATCTCATATTATTTTATTTAACATATTCTTTATTTTTCTATCTTTCTATGAGTTTATTTTACATTAAGTATATTAGAGATAAAATTCTGTTTTCAACAGTATTTTAAATAAGAAATAGTTTTCAGAATTTGATAAATAAAAATGTGGTGGCTATGTTTGAAAAAAAAATACGGTGGTATAATTATGATTATGGTTTTAAAAAATAATTCCCCTCTTTTCATGTTGATCAATGAAAAATAAAATTAGAAATAATTAAAGTTTATTTGTGTGTTAAAAAAATTAAAAAGAAAAATAAACAACTTGAATAACTACTAAACAAAAGCATTATCCATTTAGGCCAAGCCAACATAGACAACTAGTTTGTGTGTTATGGAAAATCATGTCCTCTAATGGACCTTCACCCAAGCAAATCCCATATTCGTTAAATCATAGGCCTTGACCTCACTTTTAGGCTCATTACCAAAAAAACCCATTATTAATGAATACAATAATACAATGTAATGTTACGACCTTTTAAAAATTAGTATGAAATCACACACCTACTTCTCTAACTATGCTTTGCTAATCTTTTGTGTTTATTGCCAATGCCTATCACCCGCCAACCTTTCTCACCAATCACCTACGAGCACTAACATTTCTCATCAATAGATGCAATGCCTAACATTCTGTTATGTTGCCTGCACATCTTGATCTATAGGAACAGGGTAAATGAATGATTAACCTCTCATGGCGCACCCACCATCATCCCTTGAACACGTCCAATGAAATGATCATCCTCCTTGAAGCATGCCTAATAGGATGATCATGTTCCCTTAGATCTAGCCTAGGTGAATAGTTCAGTTACCATGGACTCAACTATATTTGATGTTTTGAATCATAATCTTCCTATACCTTTTTAGTGTAAAAAAAGTCCTCCAGTAACCCCCCATATTTTTATCAAACTTTAATATATATGTAATGAATATTTATATCTATCATAGTAAAATTACACTCCAAACACTCATCTTCACAGAAAAACATGACTCGTGGGCTATAAATATACCATAAGACCTTCAAAACAAAGGTTCACAATCTTTATTCTTTATTACATATATATTTTCAAAGTATTTCTCTCTAGAATATTATTATATTTTCTCTCTCTAAAAATATACTTATTTAAACATCAAATAGTCCTTACTCCCACCAAATAAGACTTTTTATAGATACTAGTTACAAGTTACCTTAACTTACCAAATATAAAGTATTAACTACCTTGGTTAGGAAAAATAGATAAAATTATCAAAAACCAATTGATTAACTGATTATTCAACCCGAAACCCTATTCCTAAGATATTTTGAATTTTTTAGGACTTAATCAGAATCCTTTCACATTCCTAGACATAGTTTTACATCCTAGCTTGTGTTCTTAACAGGCTATCTACAAGAGAACTTCTCATGGGAAGAAATATCAGTGTTTTATTGCCTTATTTGTAGTGCTGCTGATGAGGATCGTGATCACCTTAATTAATTTATTTATTTTAATTGCTTATACTCTTAAATCTGTTTGGTGTACTATCTTGCTTAAATGTGGCTTTTCTAAGCTTGTTGGTGGCTAGATATTAGAGTTTTTGATGGACAAAAGAACAGCTGCGTAAGCCAACTTTCAATCTGTGATTACGAGAATAGCATGGAAAGTGTAATACATGGTACATAGAAGCAGAGAAATGCGAGGAATCATGGAAGTGCCGGGATCTCTCCTGATGCATTAATGAAATGAGTTTACCAGCTAGCATGTTGTAGAGTGTGCAAATCCAAGCTTCTTGAAGAAGCTGTTTTGAATCCTATTCTCTCTACTATATGCAAACAATGGACGTTGATATGGCTGTTTATGCAATCTGATAAGCATTCTTGCTAGTATAGCGGGGCTAGCTAGCTCTTGATTTTGATCGATGAAACACTTCACTTTTCAACAAAAAAAACCCAGCAAAATTCTTGTGAAAATATGGAGATATTAACTCCAATTAGTTGAATAAAGATGATACATACCTCGTCCATCTTTTATGCCAGCACGCAAGCTTAAAAAAAGATCAAAAAAATATTTTCATTTTCAGGAAAATCCATTTTCTCACGAGTTTCATGAACATGATTTGTGTTACCAAACTCAATTGATAGGAGACCCTACTGAGGCAGGCAACTCAATCCGCACATATACTAGCAAAACCCCTGCCAGCGCAGTCATAATGAATTCCACATGCAAAATACACAGCAGACATCAAATACTAATTAAGGAAACAAATTCCTCAAATCAAACAGACAATACCACAAGGAAGAAAAGGGTTGCTTCTTGCATATATCCATAAATTTGATTGCTCTTCAAAACCTTGTGCAACTATGACACATACAGAATGGTCTTTATCAGTGTAAAAGGTAGACAACCATATTCAAATTCGATTTCCCTGGAATGTTGCATGACTTCCACGGTATTATAATACAAATTAGGCTTCAGGAATCTGACCATCTTTTCGCCTTTACAGGTATATAACTCAAATAGCAACATCATTCATCATATGGGATTGAGATTTATTAAACGTAAGAAATAAAAGATAAAATATTGAGTGTGGTTGACGTAAAATCCAAAAATGTAGACGTGTGAGAAAGAATACTGGAAGGTGAAACTTCTGAGCAGCACCAGCAAATGTTTTAGTGAGAGGAGCAGCTAAATGAGTATCGACCCAGTCAGTCTAAAGCGCCTATGACTGCATCAACAACCTCTTGGGTGGTGCTGGATCCTCCTAGATCTTTTGTTCGGTAACGGCCCTCTGAGATTACCTGTTTGACTGCAGTTTCTAATCGATCAGCAAAAGAAGGGAACTGGAGATGTCTTAGCATCATGGCAGAAGAGAGAAGCACCGCAACTGGGTTTGCTGTCTTCTGTTCCAATAGTTTCTCATTTCCTACATTTCCTGCTGAAGCGCCTTGCTCAAATATAGCATGATCAGCCCCAACATTGCCTGCAACAATGATTCTCATTCTTAGCATTCCCAGTGACTCTGAATGTAAAAGGACAACTTTGGGCAAGTGGAACAAAATCTTTCTATGAATTAATCTTCTCCTCCAACTTTCTTTTCTTATGTAGAGGGAGGAGAGGAGGGTGGGTGGTTTAAGAACCAAAGAGATGTTTTAAAATGAATGAAGGCAAACAATGATCCAAATTCACACCAAGGATTAGAATTTTACAGTGCATCTATAAACATTTGCCTGCTTGCCTAACTAGTAGCGCTTGTCTCTAGCATCATCATATGAAAGACATTAGATATATTCGCCAGACTTTTATTATCATGTGAACGGATTTAGCTATGGAGAGGAGTGCTGATGTTGTGAACATCTAGTTTTACATCAAAGACATAAGATACCCAGGATTGGTGAACAGCAAACTTATTCAACCCAGAGATACCCAGAGATCTAGGCATATTAGCAGACTTGGTAGGGAATAATCTTAACATTTGAAGCATCAAATGCTCAAAGGTTATCACACAAATGTCACTTTGAGCACTGTTAACATTCTACAGAATAAAAAAAATTCCACCATGGGCCATTAACTGCTGTCCTGAATTCCCAATAGACTGATAGCTCAATTCATGACCTCAAATCTCCCGTTGAAATGCTCCAACACTACTGGGCTCTCAAAGGAGCCGGTGCCACGAGATGAACCTTTCATTTTATAATCAAAAGAATACAAGTATTGTGTTGACTTAATATCCACAAATGCTATCTGGTAATTTAAAAAAGCAGAAACCAACTAAAATTCACCAACACCAAACTTTTTACACAGCAAAGAGCACCTATTTTCATATATGTTGTCCTAGTTGAGATCCCCTATCAAATATTTCGCAAAGCAAGCAATGTTAAGGTGGCTTAAAGCAATCCATTTGGATGAGCTCATGACCTTGAAGTAGACATTAGATCAGGAAAACCTATGATAATCATTCATCAAGTTGGCTTCACAATCACCTACTTCTTGTGTGTTTTCTATCATCAGTTATTCCAACAGCACATAAAACTACAATAAAGTAATAAGTCAGGAGGCAAAATATATCGACAAATTACCTCCTGGCATGACTCCAGAACCACCAGCAATACCTGCAGCTGTATTTGCAACGAGATTGCCATAAAGATTAGGCGTCACCTGCAAATTGTAAATCCAGTGGTATCAGCTAAAGAATGCTCCATTGTTATCTATTTCCCCATTACTATTTCAGAAAAGGAAAGGGAAAACTGAAAAGTATTGAGATTTGAAAGAAGAGCTAACAGAGCTTCACAGACCACTATTGATTACTGACAGCAACAACCAAGAAGGATATTCTTCTTATATATAACTTGTGATAAAGGGAAAATGTCACTGTTGCTGTTGCCTTCAAAGATCCAAGACTTGTTGACGCAGGAGACAAAACTAAGTTTATAAACTAGATATCTAAATTGAAAATCTTAAGTCGGGAAAAAAAAATTAAAAAGAAAACTCAAAACCAAACAGCATTGTATTAACTAGAAGATGTAATAAAACAAAAATAAAGTAGATCAGAACAGTTAATCAAATCTCGGAAAGCAAGTGAACAGATGTAATGCAGTTGATGCTATATTATCAACAGCAATTGATTAGAAATAGCTAGGCAAGTCACATATAGAATTTTCTAGGTGCTTATTCCATACCATGACATCGAATTGCTCAGGCTTCGAGACAAGTTGCATGCAGCAATTGTCCACGATAATTTCATTGTATTTGATTCCAGGATATTTTGTAGCAACTTCCCTACAAGATTCCAAGAACAAACCATCTGCGAGCTTCATAATGTTTGCTTTGTGCACAGCGGTCACTTTCTTCCGGTTATTCAGGTAAGCATACTCAAAAGCATATTTTGCAATGCGCTCTGAGCAGAACTTTGTTATCACCTATCAAATTAGTAAGCATGAGATGCAAAAATAATCCCTAAAAATGCAAAATTGGGCAAGGTAAAGGGAAAACTAGCTCTGTAAATAATCATGCAGTCCAAATTTAATATAAAAAAACTACATAGTTAAAACGATATTATGGGATAACAAGGCATCTTTCGTTCATGTATTTCAATTCTGCTTTCAAGTCTCTGACCACAAAGCACGAATCTACAAAACATAGGGATATATGAATTTATCCAATAAGGACTAGGAGGGAGTATTTATAGTCCCTCACTTCACATTCATGAATGTGGAAAAAGAACATTGTGCTGGTTGCAGTGATAGTTCCAAAGTGAATTGTAGTGCAAAGTAATACAACTTTCAAGTTTAAAAGTCCTAAATATTAGAAAAGCAAACTCCCAATTCAAAACCACAAACTGAAATAACTTCCACCTATGCTCAATCAACATTAAAGTATTCACTAATTAGAAACGAAGGCTTAACAGCTAAATCACACCCACTTTACCATGGCCACTTAAATATTAATAGCAAAGATATTTATGAATGTAACCATTGTCACTTAAATATCATAACACCAATTTCATTCCATACACAAAATTAAAGCAAAGACATATATAACAGAGACCTCCAAGTTCCAAGTTTTAATGATAATCACCTAAACAATTACATTCCAATCCTAATTAGCACCAATTTCGCTCATGCTCTTAATTTGCAAATTGTGGAACCATGCTAGGACAAAGGAACGCGTAACAAGAACTCCCCATGCTTCAATCATAATAATCACATTAACAATAACAAGTATTCAATCATAATTAATCACCCCAGTTTCATTCATATTTCAAAACTCACAACCCAAAATTCCATATTCCCAGGATTTAACCATAATCTCATTAACAAAAAAAAAATATTCAATAATAATTAACACCAATTCATCCAGATTTCAGTTTTTCACCCATGATTTGGAGCGCCTCTGTGGGACCCACAAACACCCTAAAATCGATCAAAACACAAACCACAATAATATTTGTATATATTTGTGTTGGTGTTTATTTTTCCGATACAACATGCTTTTCGAGCATTCAATTGATACTTTTCCGATTTTTTTTTAATAATTTTAATATGCTGGTGTAAAAGATGAAAATACAAATCTGAAAAAATATCACCAAAACATTTTAAATCAAAAAACACTCTTCAACTTAATAGCAAAGCACACGAAATCCCAAAGTTTAACCATAATCACATTAGCAGCAACAATATATTCAATCATATTTAATTCCAAATCATCCAGAATCTTCGACCCCGTCATTTGGCACTCTATGTGGGACCCAAACAATTAAAAAAAGAAAAGGAGAAGGAAAAGGAAATACCTTGAGGCTCTCAACAACACCAGGAACCACTTCATGCTCCAAGCCGGCATACTCCCCCTCCGTATTCTCCCTAATAACAACAATATCAACATTTTGGTGTCGCGTAGGCAACCCTTGCAGATTAAAACAGTTCACCAGCGACGCATACAAATCCAACTCCTTCCTCAATTGCAAGTTCAATGAACTAACTCCTCCTCCCATAGGCGTCGTCAAACCTCCTTTCAAGCAGACTTTGTTTTTCTTGATCGATTCCATCACTTCCGATGGCACTCTCATCATGTCGCCATGGACCTCGTATTTCTCGAAATATACTGGCGCGTGCATTGCTTCCATGACTTGTTCGACGGCGTTGGTGACTAAAGGGCCGATTCCATCGCCGGGGATCAAGGTTACCGGTCGTGGTTCCCCGTCGCCAGGGCGTGGCATATAGGTTACGGATCGGCGGAGGGTGGGGGTGGAGGAGGAGGAGGAGGACAGGAGGTGTTTAAGAAGGGGTAAGGAGCGTCTCGCCATGGGTTCGGGTCGGGTTTAGGGAGGGGTTTCTGGTATTGAATGATTACTCAGAGGTGCAAATTGGCATAAATGTGTCGAGGGAATTAAATTAAGGAGGAGGAGAGAGGTGAGTCCCTCAGCGACTGACTCATTCCATAATTTAATTTTTATTTTTTTAATTTATGGTCCATAAAACTGAAGGTTGGCTCAGATTTTCTTCTTCTTCGGAACGGAAGTCCTGGTAACTAATGCGTCGGGTAAATTACTGTCTTTTTTATTTTTAAATTTTCGATTATATACGAAGTTTTTTTTCAGTTACCTGTAATAAAAAATAAATAAATAATTTCTCCCTGCTTGTAGTGGGGTTCTTGTTTTAGAATCAGCATTATATGAATGTCATCGTTAGCAACATCAACAACAACAATTTTTGAATGAAAAGGAGACCAAAGAACTATGATTTATCTTTCTGACAGAGAACATCCAATAACATAAGTACAAAACCCATAATTCTCCGGTTTAAATTCCTAAAAAAATCGATCAAGGCAGAGTCCCTATCTAGTTTTGCTACTAATTTTTTTTTTTTCTTAAATAATATGGGTGTACTTGTAAAATACTATTGTGACGTGTTGTTTTTTAAGGCACCAAACGCCGAACGGTGGGACCATACGGGCTTAGCCGTGTTATGTCTTTCTTTTTTTAACGAAAGAACAAGTGCTCGTTTCAGCGCTGCCACGAGACGGGCGAAGATGCGGGACCTGCTTAATGGGAGGCGCTGCTTATAAGCAGGGTAGGAAATATCCAAATTAATATAAAAAGAAATATTATTAAAAAATGTATTTATTTAAAATAAAAAATATTATACTAAACAATAAAAAGTTTTAAAATGTTTTGCAGGTCCAGCCCCAGCTTGCCTCTCCCTCCTTCTGCCCCTGCTTATAAGTAATGTTTGGAATTATAATGATAATTGTGGTTTAAAATGTGTTTTTTTTATAAATACATTAAGATAATATTTTTTTTATTTTTTTAAAATTATTTTTTATATAGTATATCAAAATAATTCAAAAAAACTAAAAAATAATAATTTTAAACAAAATAAAATTTCAATTCTTTTAAAAATGGGCCTTAAATATTAAAGTTATCTTTGGTAACACTTTACAACCAATTATTTTATAATATATTTTAAACTGGTTTTTTAATTTAGTATTCTTAATAATTTTAATGTGTTGATTTTAAAAGTAAAAAAAATATATTATTTTAATATATTTTTAATTAAAAAAACTTTAAAAAAACCTCTTTCACCCATTATCAGTGAATCACTAAATAAACAATTTATATTATTTGTTTTTTCTTTTTTTTTTGGAGAATAAGAGGAGATAATAGTTTTGGTGAGCCGACCAGTACAAAAATTGATGGTCATTATATTGACACGATTAAAGGTAGGATCGGTCCCATGGGCACCGTGCAATATTTATTACTAAAGTTCCATGTTCCATAATGATTATGGGTGTATTTGGAAGTGCATTTGTTTTTTATTTTTTAAAAAAATTATTTGAAAAGATATTAAATTAATTTTTTATTTTGATATTTTCTTGTAGTTTTGATGTTTCAATGTCAATAATTAAAAAAATACATGAAAATAATTTACTTTAATGTATTTTAAATAAAAGATTATTTTGAAAAACATTTTAGACCAGTTTTAAACACACATTAAGTTAAGTTGCCGTTTGATTACCGTCTTGGCACATAAGAAATGAAAACAAAAAAGACAAGATAAAAAATGAGATGGAAACATAATTATATTTTGTAGTGATATATAAAATAAAGTGATTATCTTTATATCATATTTAATTATGATGGACAAAACAAAATAAAATATAAAAAAATATTTTACCTTTAACATGTATTATTGTCAAACTTTTATATTTTAAAAATAATTAGATATTATTCTTTTACTCTGGTTTATATTGAGTATTAAAATTAATAATATTATAATAACCCTGTTATAAAATCAAGACTGACTTAATTGGTTAAATCATGGCTTAGATGGTCTGATTTAAGAGAAAAAATAATGATTGACTCGACATGACCCGATAAAAAATAGCTCAATTTGGGATAAAACACGGATTAAAAGCTTGTTGACTTTTTTTGGGGGGGGGATTTGGTTAGAAAAAGGTTGCTTTGATTTTATTTTTTTTCAATCAGGTTGACACTTCCTATCAATGACCTGAATCTTACATCGGGTTAACTCCCGAGTTGGATTTTGAAACTATAATAATAATCATTCTTATCCATATGCTGACTCAAGTTAACTCGTGTTGCCTCTCTTGGTTTATACTCTGAGTCTCGCCCTGGTCAATCTCCAAATCAGATTTTAAAACTATAATAATAAAAAAAATTATTATTATATTGGTACATATCATCCCGAGTTGACTTTTCTGATCCCTAACCCAGGCTTTGCCCCGAATTGACCTCGAATCAACTTTTAAAACTTTAATAAAAAATACTTTTATTTTATGCTAACTCGGGTAAACCTGAATTGACCATCTTAACATATGACATGTGTCTTATCCTGAGTTAACCTCTAATTCATATTTTAAAATTATAATAGTAATTATTTTTTTTATATTGATACGGGTCAATAATCAACCTCACTTATTATCTGAATTTTATCCAAGATCGACTCTTAAATCGAGTTTAAAATTATAACAATAATTATTTTTATTTTTTATTTATTCAAATTAACTCGGATTAACTTTTAAAAATATATTTATTTTTATATTTTTATTCATCTATATTTAATAAAATTCATTTTTATTTCAACTGTTTTTTTTTTCCTCCGGTAATTAAATGCTACCTAGATGTAAGATTAGGGATATCGTTAAAGTAATCATTGCATTGCATGGCTCGATGAGATTGATGAGCAGCCACGAGTACTCGACATTGGATGCATGCTTTTCACGACATCCAAAAGAATATTCCCTTCAATAACGTTCACATCTAACGTCCTCCCCCGTAAAGACAAAGTAATTGTTTAACGTTACGATGGATTCAAGGATATTTTTTATTTGAAATTAATATTTTTAGATATTATTTTATAATTTTAAGGTGTTTAATGCATAATAAATTAAAAGCTATTTTAAAAAAATACCACCGCACCAAATGTGAACCAGAGAGCACTCACAAAATGATATGACATGACAGGAGAGCAAGCTGCAGACGCGTACGTGATCTCAGAAGCAATGATTCGCAAGGTCAAATAATTGAGGATGTCTCTAGCCGGGTATTTGGGCATGTACAAGGCCATTGCCCTTGTAATTCTCCTTCCTACCTGACCCTTCCACTTTTTTATACACTAACCTCAACTTTTTTAAATAAACTATATATATATATATATATATATAGTTATTCCATGTTAAAAAATAATTTATATAAATATAATATATAATAAAATATGTGTGATTAAGTATTTATAAATTAATTTTATTTTTTTAAATTTATTAAAAATATATATATAAAAAAAATCAATTCTTAGTCGAGTTACGAGAAGTCACCTAAATTTATTTGACTGAACAAGTTACAAGTCTAAATTTTAACTATTTGAAACTGAACCATGACCCCATACCTCCATTCCTATGCTGAGTCAACCTCTGAGGTGGGGCCAGGTTTTATATCAATGCTTTTTATTGGTTGTTTTGTTTTATTTTCAGATCAATTTATATTGTCAGACAAATCATCCGTACCAGAACCAATAGATTTGCAAGAGAATATTAGAGTGAAACCTTAGCATTTTTATTTTTTAATTATAAATTAGAGGTTCCTACTTGAAATACAGGTGAATGCTGTTTTTTTTTTCCAATCAATATTGTGGGCTTATTTTTATTAAATTCTGTGATTGTTGAAATAATTTCAATGATTTAAATTATAGAATAAAAAATATTTTTAGCCAATTAAAATTTTATCTACTTATTTATTTTTTTTTTCACATCGACATTATTTTTTTTATCAACATCTTGGTTTTTTCAATATAAACTTAAAATAATTAAAATAGCAATTTGTGAGATTTCAGATGATTTAAATTTATGACAAAAATATATCCCTTTCCACTAAACTTTCCTTTTGCAATTCATTCATTTTTCTTTTAAGAAAAATTCTTTTTTTTTATCATAAGTTTAGTTTTTCATGTAAAAACTTATCCTCATCCATACAACAATTTTCAACTCAGAAATAAATAAAAACAATAATGTCTCAATTATTCCTATTTGAATTTATGAAAAAAATCAAGTTTTATTTATAGTTATTTGTAAAGTAATTGTTAATATTACCAAAAAAAAGTTATAAAATTATTTTAAAACTATGACATGATCATTGTTTTAAAATATCATTTTAATTATTTTATTTAGAGAGATTTAAAAAAAATAAGGGTCATTTGAAAAAATAAGTTATGGCATGCTTGTGTTTAAAATGCAGGCAGCACGAGAATAAAAGTTAGTATTTATTTTTGGTTTTCAATGATTTAGTATTGTTTTAATTCTTTCAGTTCAATCAGTTTTAAATTTTTAAAATTAAAATTGAACCGAATTGATTTTTTTAATTTTTTTAATTGATTAATTTTTTTCAATTTGATTTTTTCGGTTACTTTTTTTAATTTTCTTAATTTAATTGTTTTTTTTTTCTCATCCTTACATAACACTAAAACACATGAGTTTTTTCACCACAGCAATCCACGTTGATTTTTTAAAAACAATTTAACTCTTAAACTTTTTTTTTTTTCTATTACATCCTTTTATACCCCAAATTATTATTGCAGCAATGTTAAGGGGCGTCATGATTGCAACAAAAGAGGGCAAAGTGTAATACAAGGAGAAACAAGGTGTTCATTTAAAAAATTAGAAAAGAAATTCTAGTTCGTTCACCATACTTTTTAAAATTATAAACATTCAGTCCTTTAACATTTCAAAATTTCAACTGTGATACATAACTTCATTTTTCTTACTTTTGCAATTCTTAGTTTGAAAAAAAAAGAGAAAGTGACAATATTTTTGTAATAAAAACAAAAAATCTTAGTTGAAACCGATTTATTCTTAAAAAAATTAGTTTTAGTATCAATGAGTTTTAATTAACGATGAGAATCTCATCTAAATATTATTTGTCTTTGCCCATGCCTAAAATGATAGACCAAGTTCGAAAAGTTTTTGGGTTATTTGATGACGACTTGATCAAGGTATATATAGTGCTTAAGTCTTTTTTTAAGTAAAAAATGGATTGAAAATAATTTTTTAAATAAAAAATAATAATTAATTTCCTTAATTTTTCAGCCGCCGTAACGATCAAAATATGAGGAGAAGTAGATGACACGTCACGTGCTTATTTTTTTAAATTAACTTAACCTAGGTGAGTGAGCTCATGCCTCTTTTTTTGGGTTTTTTATGTTTTTTTTTTAATTTTATTATTTAGTGTATGAGTTTTTATTGAATATTTGTTTTTACAAAATTTTATGTTATTTTTAATAAAATATGATTAGGTTTTTACTTAGTTTACAAATACGTTTTTAATTTCTTTTTATGATCCTAGGAGGCAATCTTTTTGTGTAGCCTTGAATAATTTTTTTTTATTTTGATTTTATTAAATTGCGTTCCTATGTTTTTTTTATTGTTTTATTAAATAATATGCTAGTTCTAAAAAAACAATGTTATTAAATACAAATAAGTCTATAATCCATATTTTAAGATCAAATATTTGCATTCATCTATATCACTCAACTTTCTAGTTTATTCTTTGGTAAAATATCATTTGATTTTTTCTTGGTTTTCATATAAAATGATATTCTGTTTTTTAATGTGTGGAGCCTTCTATGATGTTTTTTTATTTAATTAATTTTATATATATGTCTATTTTTACTATTATTTTATTAGATAAAAAATATTCTAATAACAAAGTCATTAAATATAATTAAATAGATAGTATGTGGTGTGAGATTGAATATCTTGATTCACATTTATTTATCAATTTTTTAATTTAATCTTTAGTTATTGTTAATTATTTTATATATGTATATATATTTATTGACATAAATAATTTTTAATTTATTTAATTAAATACTTGTATAAATTTTTAGAATTACACCTAAGATTTTTTTCATGTCAAAAAATGAGTTGAAAAAACCTCTATATTTATTTATTTTTGTTAAAAAAAAAATGAACCCAAGACGAAGATAGCCAGTCAATACCCTAATCCCAGAAGCAAAAAAAAAAAAGAAAAAAAAGTAACAGTGGTTTGAAATTAGAGAGAGGTGTTCCATGGATTTACACGCAAAAGCCAGAATCCTTGGCTGGCCTGCAAAAAACAACCACCACATGTGATAATCAACAGAACATCACATGTCATTAATGGACCATAATAACCATCTCCTCTTTTCCATTACCAGACATAAAACCTCCCCCCCTCTAACACGAGACAAAACAAAACAAGTAAACGGCATCATAAAAAAGCAACTCGGTGGCTGCTGAAAGGGTCACTGTTACTCCACTTGTCTTCCATTCAACGTCTCATTATTTTTATTTTCCCTTCAATAAATCCTTTCTTTCATTCATTTATCTAAAAAAAAAACTACAACCCTTTGTTTAGATTTCAGCTTCTTCTCCTTCTCCCATGGCTTGTCTAAGCGATGAGAGTTGGGTTTCATCAATGCTATCTAAACGATTATCTATCCAAGAAGGAAAAGAAGATGGAGTGAAGGAAGAGGAAACCACAAATTCTTTTGCTTCAGACTCTACAAATTTTCCCTTCGAGAAGGTTTTTCCTGTTTATGCAATGGGGTTTTTGAAGCCTGAATCAGACCCTGTTTTATTCCCGGCTGATTCCAGAGACCCCATCTGGGATGCTGTTAGAGAGGAGGCTAAGATAGAGGTAACCCCCCCCCCCCCCCGGTTTATTCATAATACTCGTTTCTTTTGATTCTTCAACGATTTTTTCTTGGCGGGTTATTGACGTTCAGTTTCAAAGTTATTTCTTTATTATTATTATTAATTATGTTAAATTCCTGTGTGGCTGGATAGTGGATTAGACTGGAAAATGCTTAATCTTGATACTGGCTTGTTAAGTCTGAAAATGGATATTGAACTTTCACATATCCTTGGTAAAAGCTTGAGCTTTGGTATTTCTAAGTGGGAGAGTCTTTAATTTTTGGTTTCTAAGCTGTCTAAATTATTGTTAAGTGCAATGATGATTTAGTTGCTTCATAAGATCGGTGGAAGAAATTGAGAGAACACGAGAGATTGCCTTAAAGATTAAGGATTGAAACAATTTTAATCAATTTTGGGAAATTGTGTTTGTTTCAGTTTATCTTTGCGTTATTTTAGAATTCAATGGAGCCTTGGAGAATATGCCCAGTAAAGATTTTATTTTTGTGATTATTCATGGAGACAAGGAATTCCTCGCCGCTGTTGTTTGTGCTGTACTCAAGAATTTTTTTGTTGGATGAATATGTAATATGTTTTATTTTGAGGTCCAGCAATAGCATTTTCTTCCCGAAAGTAAAAGCTCCTACTGAGTACTTATATATATGCAATAAAACACTGCAGGCGGAAAAAGAACCGATTTTGAGTAGCTTTTTGTATGCTAGTATTTTGTCTCATGATTGCCTAGAGCAAGCATTGGCATTTGTTCTCGCAAATCGGCTGCAAAATCCTACTCTATTGGCAACCCAATTATTGGATACAATTTCTAATGTAATAATGAAGGATAGAGGTATTCAGCATTCTATTCGCCTAGATATGCAGGTAACTTGTCAAATTCTCTGAATACATGCCTATGCTCACAGTGTTTGATTGACAAGAATAAAGAATCTTATCTTAACGTTGAAAATCTTCCTTCCCCTAGGCATTTAAAGACCGAGATCCTGCCTGTTTGTCATATTGTTCTGCTCTATTGTATCTCAAGGTAATTACTTTTTTCATGCTTTGATGCTGCAAGTGGTACTGTTGTGCTAAAGCTTTTCCGTTGATCATATTTCTTTTTTGGGAGTTGGGAAACAAGGGTAGTATGTGTTCACCCTTAATCTGTCAAAGTCCTAGCTTATGCACTGATGTGAAAGTAAAGTGTTTGAATTGAAATAGGCAATACAAGCATCATGTGGCATGTCATGTTTCTTTTACAGGGATACCATTCCCTGCAATCCTATAGAGTAGCACATGTTTTGTGGAACCAAGGACGGACAGTACTGGCCTTGGCATTGCAAAGCCGAATCAGCGAGGTAGTTGGAAGATAATCTGTACTATTCTTTTCTTTCCATTTTTCTTATGGGGTGGTGTTTTCTTTTTTTCTTCTCATAATTTCACAATTACTCTGTCCAGGTTTTTGGCATTGACATACATCCAGGTATGTTTATATATTTATTTATTGCATGTTCCATGTCATTGTATTCTATAATACCCTGTTACTTAATTCTGGAAAAATCAGGGCGGGAAATTTTACTTAAGAGAGAGATATACTTTTGTTTGAAATTATCTAGAAAGCATGTTAGCATATTCAGGCAGTATATTAATGTTCCATTTCTGCAAAAGCAATTGTTGATAAATCATACTTCTTGAGGAATTTATTCTTGGAAGATGTTTTGCGCCTTTTTATTCATATCAAATAATGAAGATATTGTTTCTGACTGCTTGTAAGCCCAATATTTGACCTTTTTCATTCACTGGGCAGCTTCCAGAATTGGAGAGGGCATATTATTGGATCATGGGACGGGTGTGGTTGTCGGTGAAACTGCTGTCATTGGAAACAGAGTCTCGTTAATGCATGTAAGCCACCCTGATCCTTCCCTTCTACTGTTATTTAATGTAAGAATTAATCTGGGTACTATTATGTTGGTACCTGGCTTAATTGGGTGCTTTGTGTTGTTAAGTTCTGCTACTAGTCACAGCACCAATTTTCCCACGCTCCTGAGAGTTTTCTATTTTATTTCCATGATTCTTGCTTACAGTTTTTCTCTTATTTTTATGTTGTTTGAGGTCTTGCTTGATAAGTTGCTGTAAATTCTATTGGGAAATGTCAAGATATTTTATATGGTTTACCTGTAAATTTGATATGGTTATGTTACCACTTTTTTAGAGGACAAATTTTTCCAAGCATTGCCAAGTTTCAAAAGCTTTAGTTGCCTTGCACTGAATAGTAAAACCGTGTATTGAAAATCGTATCTGACTAATAAAGACGATTTAATGTTTTCAATAGATGGAGGAATGGATTCTGTAAAGGACAATGTGCATGGGACGCCTTGTTTATTTGCGATTGCATATTTGCGTTATCATAATAGCAAAGATGTTTGGCAGGGTGTTACTTTAGGAGGAACAGGGAAAGAAATTGGTGATCGCCATCCAAAAGTAGGTGATGGTGCACTAATTGGAGCATGTGTGATAATACTTGGGAATATAAAAATAGGTGAAGGGGCTATGATAGCTGCTGGTTCTCTTGTATTGAAAGATGTCCCCCCGCACAGGTAGGATGGGGAATTTCTATTATATTTGTATCAGATATTACTAGTTTATGGAATTAGTTTTCTCATAATTGTATCTGCCCGCCCGATGTGCTTATTTTCCTATTGTTTCGGTATCTTCAAGTATGGTGGCAGGAACACCAGCAAAGGTGATTGGATACATGGATGAGAAAGATCCATCTCTAACAATGAATCATGGTAAGTCTTGTGTATGAGCGAGTGTGTACGAGCCTGTTTGCTTTTCTAATTAGCAAATCATGTAGGAGTATATAACAAAAGATTAGAATGGTCTGAACCCATACATTTGGAGGGCCAAAGCTATGGAACAGATTAAGTAGTCCCAGTTCATCCATATCCCAATATTGCAAATTCGGTTTAGAATATATAGAAATTTGATGTTAGGACAGAAGCACCTGTTGGAAAAGAAGTATGCATCTAATGTACATTTGTGCTGACCTTTTAAATAGGACTGAAAATTGAAAGTTCATGTTGTGGTCAATGTTGGGACAATCTGATTTTTGCCACACGTTTATATCTTTTATTCTTTACAGATGCTAGCAAAGAATTCTTTGAACATGTGGCCGTCACTTTTAGAGATGGAAGATCCAGTCATAACTGGTGAGTACCACCTTTCTGTTTTTGTTTTTCATATTGTTTTACTGTAATTACGAACAACTAATCTGGATGATTGATGTAACGGTAATCCCGGTGATTTTCGACATAAAACCATTGAGGATTTGGTATTTACGTGCTGTTCTAGTCTTTTAGTATCTTCTTCTCAAGGTCTTTATTTCAAGCAGCAATAAAGATTTTCCTTTTCCCGATTATATCACTGAATTAAATTACTTTGTTTTCAGAAGCTCGGGATGAGGGGAAAAATGGCAAGGGTACTTGAAGATTCGCACAGGCTTAGCTTAGGTCTCCTCTGCCAATGTAAGCCGTTGTCTCAGTTGGAGAAAACGCACTATAGTCTAGAGACAGCAATTTACTTGCAGAATAATCGAAGGACAAGTTTATAATAGTTGTAATAGGCTATCATTTATATGCCTTTATAATATAGGTTCTCTTACAATTCTTTGTAGTTCAAAGTTTTCGTGGAAGAACTTTGTCTTTCAATTTTAAGCCCCTCCCCACCGGTGAATAATGGTTATACTGGCCGAAGGAGGTTCTTTTGGCGGAGAAGAATCAGGCAACAAATTGAATGTATGGTTATTATCTGGACTGGAGGACAACCCTATCGGGCTGTGCTTCCCAGATGCTAGGTGGCTGCCAACCTGCGTGGCTGGACCTAAGAGATGACGGTCCAGCAATGGATTCCAAATGGAAGAAGTATTTCTCAATATGGCTCACATGACTGACACTCGAAAAAAGAAAGTTGATGATTGGAGCAAATTATTTTTAAAAGTATTTTTTATTTAAAAATATATTAAATAATTTTTTTATTTTAAAAGATTTATTTATGATATCATTATATGAAAATAATATGAAAATATTAAAAAATTTATTTGAAACAAATTTGAAACAAAGAAAAAAAATAAAAAAATTTAATTTTTTTTAAAATATTTTTGAAACAAAAAATAAATGGACGCACAGTTTGTTTTTGTGGTAAGAAATTTTGTTTTATTCAAATTAATTTTTATTTTTATTTTAAATTATATTGATATTAAAAATAATTTTTTTTAAAAAAAATATTATTTTAATATTTTAATAAATAAAAAATACTTTAAAAAATATCTACCATTACAATTTAAAATAATATCTAAAAACACCTTTTGTGCATATTCAATTATTATAATAATAGTTGTTTTTCTATTTATTTTAATAACCCTCCTAGAGTTTTTATTGTATTTTGTATTATAATTTTATTGGATCAACTCAATCGCGTTTTATTTTAATTGGACGTTTCAACCTTGATTTTTAACCAAGAAAACAGTTGTTTTTTAAAACAAAAATATTTTACATCAAAATATATTAAAAATATATATTTTTAATATTAATATATAAAAATATATAAAAAATAATTTAAAATAAAAAACACTACCTGGCCCATCCGAAAGGTTTGGTGGTCGAAAAGAAAAAAAAAAAAAAAAAAAAGAAAAGGATGGCTTCAAACAAACGTTCCATCAATATTTTTTTTTTTTTTTTTGAAGATTCGCACTACTACGGCCATAAGCCCTACATTGGAAGACTAAAATTTATTTATACAAGTCAAATTACTGTTTAGGTCTTGAAATTTTGTCTTTTTTTTTTCTTGAAATTTATTTATACAATGACGCTTCGATTCATGGGTAATAAATTTATTTTTGCTTTGAAATTATACAATATTACACTTTGGTCTCTATTATTTAAAATTTTATTAATATCATCCATTACTCTCAAAAATATTTTTTTTTTTAAATATTTTACTTCAAATTCAGTAGACAAGTTTAAGGGGGGTTCGAGATTGCATCTAAAATTACTTTGAGTGTTTTTTAAGTATATAGTTGATATTAAATTAATGTTTTTTTAATAATTTCAATATATTAATATAAAATTAATAAAAAAAATATAAAAAATTTATTTTAATACATTTGAAAAAAAAACAATTTAAACAAAAACAAAAAGTTACGTCGGTCATTCAGAAAATAGTTCTAACCAAAAGAAACACCGAGTCCACTTAGATATCAGCATCCATTTTTCCTAAAAGAAAACCTTAAAAACGAAAAAATGGCAGAAAGTTTGGGATAAAACGGTAACGTTGGGTAATAATCCGGACCGGACTCTCGCGTGAGATCATCATCATCACCGACAACATCTCCTCTGTGATGTCAGTTTTCTTGACAGTGCTCTTCAAATCGCAAATTAGTAGTGATTTTTATTCATATTTCTCTCTAGATCTCTTCTCCAGCGAACCAAATCAAGCAAGCCTCCTCCTCCTCCTCCACTGGTACAATTTTCTTCTTCTTCTTTTTGGTTTAGGGTTTAGGTTCTCTCTTGTGTTTGCATAATTTTAATTAAACAACTGTACAGTACATAATGAAACCGAGAGTGATGACTTCAATTTTATGGAGTGAAATTGTAATATTGAGGGATTTAGATTTATAATAATAATAATAATAATAATAATAATTATAATAATAATAATTATTATTATTATTTACCACTTTTGTTTCTGTAAGCATTGGATCTCTATTAATGCCATGCCGGTTCATGTTTCACCTTTACCTTTTCTACTATTATTAGTGTTTCTGCTATTTAGTTCAAGAGACCCTAACTTCTTATTGACTATTTTTTTCTTCCGTTCGTTCATGTCGTTCTCATTAGTATTTTTCTGCTTCTATTTTGCTTAGGCTTTTTTGAGTGTTTTTGAAGATTTGAGGGTTTGGAGTTGTTGCTTGGTGATCATTTATATAGAGTAGGATAATGTCGACGGAGGAAAGCAGTAGTGTTGGTGAAATGCTGGAGAGTAAAACTGAAGATTCTCCCTTAAAGTTGGAGAAACAGTTGGCTGGTGATGTGCATATTAATGGGAATGTATTGAAGGAAAATGGGCTGTGTGATGATGGCAATGTGCTGGAAGAGAGCACGAATGAGCAGCTTTTGCTGATGGTTATTGAGCTGAAATTTCAGAATGAGTTCTTCAAGTCTCAGTTTGAGGGATTGAAGTCCCAGCAGGAAGCAGAAGAAAGTGGGGAGTCCGCAGATGTGAAAGAATTACGTGAAAAGATCCAGTCTTTGAATAGAGAACTTAATGAGGAAAAACAGACACGGGGAGCAGCAGAGATTGCTTTGGAGCATCTCCGTGAGGAGTACTCTGAGGCAGATGCAAAAGCCCAAGAGCATTCCTTGAAGCTTGCTGAAGGTCAGACCCCCCCCCTGTTTATTTGGAGGTTTTAAAAATCTATCCAATGGAGTCTTTTTAACTTAGATTGTCTGCTCAATTAGTGAAGAACTTTTCAGCTTAAATAATGTTGTTTCATAGTGAAAACTTCCTCCACTGTTTGTATTCTTAACATATTGTAATTGTGTTAATATCTTTAGAGAACCAATTTTACTATAGAGAAATGAACATAATAGCCAGGTGCTAGATGCTTGAGATCTGGTTTGCCTTGTAGAAATCTTAAAAGGGGAATGGAAGGTTATTATAATTTCATGATCACGTTTCTTTAGTTTGTGTAATGATATCATTATATCTTTACCTGCCTTCATCTAAATACATTTTATGGTTTCTTTGCATAGCTCAACAGAAATTGGATCAAGAAATCAAAGACCGCGAGGAGAAATATACTGAACTTGATTCAAAGTTTCAGAGGCTTCATAAAAGAGCAAAACAACGCATTCAAGAGGTTCAAAAGGTAAATTTTTTCTTTGGATTGTTTGTTGTGGTTTACTTGTTTATGATGCTGCTATACTGTTCTTAAAGATAATGTGATCATTTATCTTGAAAAGAGAAGGGGAGAGAGGGAGAGATAGATAGATACTATTTGCAATGTTATCTTTCCAAATTTAGATGTTAAGATGCCCATCAATGAGAATTGCATATTTTTCCTATGTCATTTATAGTCTACTTTTCTTGTGTGCATGCGTGCTAATAAGTAACATTTAGAAGCTCAATTTATATTAACTTAACACATGAAAGCACATATGTATATAGTTGGATTTTTATGTTCTAAAAGAAAAAAGAAAGAAAAAGACAAAAAAGAAGAAGAAGAGAATGAATGAATGAGCACCTGCAATTGTGCAGAAACTGAGTTCAGATGTTGTTTGGAGATTGTCATTTTCAGGAAAAAGATGACCTTGAAGCCCGGTTTCGTGATGCAAATGAAGCTGCTAAGCAAGCATCATCAGTACAGTCATCTCTAAAGCAAGAGCTGGAGCGCACAAGACAACAAGCAAATGAAGCATTGAAGGCGATGGATGCAGAGAGACAACAATTAAGAAGTGCAAACAATAAGTAATTCTTTAATCACCTACATGCTAAGGTTTATTTATCCCTTTTTGAAGGAAACTTATATTGAGATTGATTTGTACATAAATATCAAAATGTTGCACTGTCCATGTGCTTGTAGGTGTATTTTATGGGTGAAGATAGTGTAGCCTGACTTTTTTGCATGTTATTGTCTAAATTTGATATCAAGTGGTTCTTCCATCCCAAAACTTCCCCTGCTATTTGCTCATGAAGAGCAAAATTAACTCCAATTGAATTAAATTCTCTCTCTGGGATTATGTGCCGGAACATGTTTTTCTTCCTTTCTCCAAGTAGTCTGGAGGTTTTTGTTGAGTTCTGTTTTTAGTGATTTGATCTCTTGCTTAGGAAAAAAAAAAAAATTCAAATTGCTCCCCCCTGACCTCATGGGAAGTTTTCCTTGTGAAAAGAAAAGGCATTATTATTCAGTGGATCTAAAACCCTCTTCCTATCTGTGTATGCTTGTGCATGTTCATGTGCTCTTTTAGTTTTCCCAGCAGTTGGGATCGGGCCTCTGCTGATTTTAGCCCTTGCTGATCCAACCTCTTGCTTGAAGACCCCCAAATTCTCCTGAGTGTCTATTCATCTCATTCTGAGCCAAGTTCAATTACATGTTGAATATTGTAAACGGATTATAAGTAACTTCTGTTACATGATCATTGCAGATCATCTTGTTATCCTTCAATAGAAATTATTAGGCACCATAAATGCATCTTTATGCTAGACTGAAACCAGTGTGACTTTCTTTCCGCATTAAATTTCATTCAACAACTTTCCATTAGTGGATTAAAGAGCACAACTTTCTACTTTTGATATTTGAAAACATTTAAATTTAGTATTATGCAATTTTACTTTCATAATATTTCCAAAAAAAAATGTATTGATGTACAGACTCCGTGACAATATTGAGGAATTACGCTGTTCATTGCAACCTAAAGAAAGTGCTCTTGAGGCATTGCAACAAACGCTTTTAGAGAAAGAACAGGTACTGGTTAGACATGCTTATATGTTTGCTTGCTTATGCTAAAAGCAAGGCTTTGAAAACCCGTTTACTTGCATTATGTTCAGATGTTGGAAGACATGCGAGGGATGCTACAATCTGCAGAAGAAAAAAAACAAGCTTCAATGACTGAGCTTTCTGCTAAACATCAGAAAGTAATTTGTTTCAGATGCCTTGACTATAGATTCTTTTTTAATACAAAGATAGGATGGTTTTCTTTGTGCTATTATTTTGTACAAAGCGTGTCTTAACTTTACTCCTGTCTATATTTTTTCATCAGAATATAGAGAACTTGGAAGGCCAAATTGCTGATGCTTTGACAGATAGGAACAAGGCTGCTGAAACTATATCCAAATTGCAGGTGAGACTTCTCCTTTTTATGGTTTCTTATTTATTTAATTCCGTTTCAGAATTCAAAGAGAAGCTGCATATAATGAGTTATTGATCTTGTGTTTTTTGATCTTCACATTTTACATGTGATAACTCACCATTCAAAGGGATCACATCTGGCTTAAAATGTGTAACATGCACTAGTTTTATCTAGGCTTTCAGAAAGATGAGTTCCACTAAGAAGTGATATATTTTGCAGGTTCTTGTCGCAGAGAAAGAGTCTAAGATTGCAGAGATGGATGCAGCCTCAAGTGGTGAGACAGCACGGTTAAGAGCTGCTTTGGAAAGTGTAAAAGGAGAGCTTGCTCATCAAAAACACGAGCATGTATGAACTGAAATTTATGATGAGTAATTAAGAAACTTGAAGATTAATTCCCCTCCCCACCTAAATGCCATAGCATGAACCATTGAGCCTCTTGTGTGAAATCCAGTAAAATGTTAGTGGTCTTCATGATGGATTGCTCCAAATTGTCTTCCCTTGTTTATGTCTCATATAGTAAACTTGATTGAGTTCTAAATGTCTCAGGCTTAGATCTTTAACCTCCCCAAAATTGTTTCTGCATCTTTCTTTGTCGGCCTGTTTATATCATAATTTGATGTTGCACATATGATCAAAATGCCTGTACTTATGTTGAGACCATGGAACAAGTAGACTAGTAAAGCACCGGTAATCTTCATTTAAGTTCCCATTGCTATCCCAGGGTGCAAGGCACCCATCAGAAGATGTGGTGCATGAACTATCAGAACGGGGCAAAATGTCATTTATTTAGGACTTCATTCCTTCTTTCTCTAGTACTTGTATTGGGTGAGTGCACACTCACACACACACGTTTATGTATACTTGAGTTCATTTCCACAACTGTTATGATTTCAGGAGAAAGAAAAGGAGAGTTGGGAAGCTGCCTCCCAGGCACTGAAAACAAAGCTGGAAATAGCGGAGAGGAATTACATACGTGCTGAAATTGAAGCAACTAAAATGAAAAGTACATCTCAGTGCTATGGTTAATTTCATCTACTTTCATGATGATTGAGTGGATATTCATGCTTTGTGAACTGGCAGGTCAACTGGAATTAGAAGTGTCTGTCCAAAGCCAGATGCTAAGTAAAAAAGATGCTGAACTATTGGCTGTCAAAGAGGAGGTACCAAGTGTTTTTTCATTAGACTTTCTTAGTAAGCTAGTCAGATAGTAGGACTTTTGTAATACATGAGGGAGATGACTGAATTTGGACTTTTTAACACAAGTTAGTTAGTAGTCAGAACTCAGAGAGCAAAACCTGTCATGTGGGAATATCATCACATTAGTTATACTTTCCTAGACAAACTTGTCTGTAACATAAAGTTGCATGGATTTTGATGTTCGTATCTGGCCTCTGTTATATTACTTCATCGATTATACTTGCAGATCAACCGCCTTGAAAGTGAATTTTCCTCGTATAAGGTTCGTGCTCATACACTTCTTCAGAAGAAGGATGCAGAGCTAGCCGCGGCTATGGACTCTGAACAACTTAAAGCTATTGAGGAAGCACTGAAAGTACATGCCTAAGATTCTCTTCAATTAGTATTATGGAGGGTATAATTTGAGGTGACTGGTGATATTAAATTATAAAGCTTTTTTTTTTTCTGTAGGAAGCTGAGACAGAAGTATCATTGGCATCTGTAGAAAGGGACAAGGCTCTTCAAGATCTTCAGGAAGCATTGGCTAATCATGATAAAGAACTTGCCATAAGGTAAGCTGTTGCTCAAAGCTTCATTATAGGATCTCCCTTTGTTCAATCCCTGCTTTGTTTCTATTTGTGTGAGTTTGTGTGACTGTTGTAATTGTTTATTTAATGTGTAATCACAGAAATGGATGCAGTTCCTTCAAACTGCTGCTTTATGCTTGATAGGCATGATTGATTACAAAAATTGCTCCATCCCTTTTTTTTTTTGTTGGTTTTGTATTCAATGTTATTCGGCAACATTCTTTTGCTGTATACAAGTGCGAAGCCTTTTCTTAAACTGTTCAGTTTTGTAACTGTTTCAGAGATGCAGCTCTTAGCAATGCCATGCAGCAGATAAAGAGCTTAGAAACAAAACTTGATTCTGCCAATGTTCATCTCCAATCAGAGAAAGAAACATGGAAAATAAACCTACAGAATTTGGAAGAATCATGGCGATGTAATATGTCCATGTTTAATTTGAGAATCTTTTCCCCTGCTTCTTCCTATGGTTTCCTTTGCCCTCACAAGATGCATATGATTAATGGAATGATAAATTGACAGTGAGATGTGAAGCCCTGAAAGCAGAAAAAGAAGTGCCTTCTGGACAAGATATACAGAGAGAACTAGAAGAGCTCGAACTACAGTATAAAAAACTCAAGGTAACTTTTATTCCAGTTGGGGGGGGGGGGGGGCATGGTGTAAGCTTTATTTGTTGTCTTTGTTGATTAATTGGATTCATATATTGTAGGAAGAGCATGATTCATTCCGGGAACTTGCTGATAGAATGATGGAGGAGAAAGATAAAGAAATATCTAAACTTGTTGACTCCAACAGGAATCTTCATCAGTCAATGGAATCAAGACCCCGTGTATGTGCCTTTTTTTCTTTCAATATATGTAGAGCTTAGCCCTTTTCTGATGAAATGGTTTGTTATGTAATTTGTAATCTCACCATGTGTCTCAGGTTGATCATAGTGATGATAGCATCACAGGTATACAGATATTTCCTTTGCCTTTTCCGCTCATTTTAGTTAGAAGTAGTACTTTTCTACCATAATGGGAAGGTTTTCAATTATTTTTTGTTGTTTAGGTTCTAACCTATCCCTTTTGAATTGGTGTTTTCAGCCATGCACAAACAAGATGGAGCAAATCTAAGCACCTCCATTGCAGAACAGCAGATTCTGGTAGAAACTTCTTTTTCTTAGAACTGTTATTGCTATATGCAATAACCTTGTTAAGTGTGATATCATGGCAAGCATGACATGAGTAAAACTTCATTGGAACAGGCACAAGCTTGTTTCAAACATTCCTGGAGGACACATTGATTAATATATTTGAATACTTGTGATGATTTACTTGCATTTTTGTGTTCTTTACTATTCATTTTTTTTTTTAATCATGATCCCAGTCTAGCATTCTTGACGAGTTGCTCTTTACCATTTTTGGTATTCATCTAGATAAAAGAATATTATATAAACAGAGCAAAATTAATTACCAAAGCATGATGAAGAATAAAATGTTCTCCATGAAATGAAAGCAAAAGGAATATCATAAAAGAGCAGTGCAATCCTGCTGAATATCATGACACTCCACTGCAATTGTCTGTATGGAATACCAAAGAAGGATGTCACCCAAGGAAGACAGGAAAACTATCCTATCCCATAAGGGTTGTTTCTTAGATGGAACCTGGTGCTTGCGTTTCTTTGTGCAACTTCTGTGGATACTGTTTGATATCTTCGATTATTCAAAGCACGAGTGTGAACACACAAGTTATTCATGAAAATGAACACTTCCCGGGGAAACTCATTTAAAGTTCTAACTATTTTGTTTCTTTGGATATGAAATTTGCGTAGTTGTGATGTATTTTGTACATTTCTGGTACCTGGAAAGCAATCTTCCTGTTCTTGTCATTTACGCAGTTAATAAGTGTGAAGGACTGGAAAATATAAGCTATAACTTGTAGTAATGATTTTGTTGATGATTAAACAAGATATTTGAATCGTCATGTTATTCTTCATATACCATTATTCACTTCTTGTTCAATTCAATGTGCCATTTGCCCTTTTTTCCCACCCATTTCCCTTGTCAGGACTCAATGTGCTCACTAAATAGCTTTGTAATAATCTCTTATTAAATTTCAGCTATTGGCAAGGCAACAAGCTCAGAGAGAGGAAGAGTTAGCACAATCTCAGCGGCATATTTTGGCACTTCAAGTATGTTATATCCAATCTGGATTTTTTCAATTATTGTCATATGGTGAAGTTTCTGATAGTTGTTTCTATTTAGGAGGAGATTGAGGAACTTGAACGGGAGAATCGTCTACACAGCCAACAGGTATTGAAAAGTCTGATTTTGCTCATTTAACTGGGTACATGGGCTGGGAAATTTCTTTATCAAATCTGTATGGTCAAGGTGAAAGTATTGAGATGGTGAATGGTCTGGTGACAAGAATAATTTAAAGCATTTATGAGAAGTTACACTAGAAAAGATATACGGAGCTTGCTAAGATTCTTGGTATGCTGAAAATTCAATCAGTGGTGAGATTTTGCCTACCACATCAAATGAGCACTCTGACTAAAAGCAAAAGTTACATGGAAAGATACCAAAACTAAGTTGTTTCTTATTGTCAGAAAGACAAGATTATATAGCTTATGATATACAGTGAATGCGACCCCAAATAAAACTGAATGTTAAGTAGGAAGTGTTTGTCACTCAATTCTTAGTAAGTAGCACTTAAACCTTGTTGATTGGATAAGCCAAAATGATTAGTGAAAAGGAGAATATGTGTAGTGAAAATACTTGGGTATCATGCTAAGATATGCTGGGTCATGATTTTGTTTTTTGTTGTGATAACTGTTTGTTGTTACACTACTATAATGGAATGTTTTTAACTTGATTTGCAGGAAGCAATGTTGAAGACTGAGCTTCGCAACATGGAAAGAACGCAGAAAAGAGACGGTGTAGATTTGACATATCTAAAAAATGTCATCTTGAAGCTTCTTGAAACAGGTACCTGGGCTGAATTGTCATCAATCACAAAATTCTAAATTTGTTCATTTTCTTCTCTCCTTTTGATGGAATGATTGAGACACAAGTGATGTTAGGAAGTTCAATGGTATTGATTTAGTTTTATTAAATTTATTTGAACAGGAGAAGTGGAAGCTCTCCTGCCTGTTGTGGCAATGCTTCTTCAATTTAGTCCTGAAGAGGTGAAATTTCTTCTTCTGCTTATTGTTATGCTGTTTTGGTCCAGGAATTAGTAAGCGTAATGTTGTGATGTCTTGACACCTGTGTGAAGAACATGAACTAGCTACCCAATTTCTTCTTGTTTTTTTTAATGCACATGGTTACGTAAGAATCACCACAAATAGTGCTGATTCCTTGCTGCCTTATATGTGTGTGTGTGTGTGTGAAGTTTGTGTGTGTTGTGTATTTACTTTACTCCAGAAGCGAACCTTTTGGTTCGCTGTTTCTCTTTGATGAAAAAAGGGAAAGCTTTACGGTTGTTGAAAAACCACCCATATTAGAATTTAGATTTGCAAGTACTACATAGGCCATTTGCTGACCAAATCAAGTCATTTGCTCACATGGTCCTTGTGTCAAGGAAAGTCCATTTTCTGGTTGTGACCTTGGCTCACAAGATTGTCTTGGGCAATGATGTTGTGTTCAATCAAATAAAAGCATGGGTTTCTTCACTCCCAAGGACAAATTTATCAAATTTCGCTCTCTACTTTTGACTGCAAAATCAGGTGCAAAAATGTCAAGCATACCGTGCGTCTACTGATGTTCCACCAAGCCCAGCAAGTGACGCTCCAGGATCCGGTCTGTCTCTTTTCTCGAGATTCTCATTTTCATAACAGCTGAAATGACACCCACAGTTCTTTGACTGAGCTGTCTACAACTGCTATCAAAGTGAAGTGGCGGCGGCTGCTCGCCAGCAGATTCAATTCATAGCAGAGATGTTACCGTGGCTGGATCATGTATTCTTTTTGTGCACAGCAATTTTTTTTGCAACAATACTGTTTAGATATTGTAAGAGAACAGCTACAAGAAAATGACACACGTTAAGTATCAAGAGAGGGAGGAACCACATCTTGTCAGTACCCAGCTATGCTTTCCGGATGGTCTGTCATGAAGCTAGGCAGGCTAAAAACTCCCCCCTGCTATACTTTTCTTCTTCCATTTTTTATTATTCATTGTATAGGTGAAAGCATGTTTCGAAACTAATATGCAAGAACAGTAATTGAGGAACACGAAATTGCGTTTTTGTTTCAATACAGAGATTCTGCCGCTATGTGGAGAATGTGTTTGGTACACAGATTCATGGCTGTCAAGTTTTACACTGTTTCGAAAAAAGGTTCCGCTGCACTTTCTTGAAAAACTTCATTCCTTTTCGTTAATTTTTCAAACTTGAAAGGATCTTCTGCATTCTCTTTCTTATCCCAATATAATCATGCCTCGTACACGCATTCAAATTTCCTCGTCTATGCTTTATTTTTTAGAGGACAACAAAAGGTGGGAAGTGGGCTAGTCAAGATAATAGGATTTGATTGTTAAAGCAACAAGATCTGCTATGAAGAACAGGTTTGAAATAGCGGCGATTTGCAATTGGGATTTGGTGAATCTGTTAAGATTGAGAGGATGATGCCACTATTGTTATTCTTTCCACTCTTGCTCGTACAAGAAATCAAAAGTTCACCATGGTGGCTAGTGATTTTTGGGTGAAATTTGGTGTGGGCTTGCTGGAGATTGATTGAAAAAGAGGAGGAAATTAGCCATGGTGTTCAAAAGGAGAAAATAAATAAATTAGATTTTGATTAATTGGATTTTTTTTTCGTGAATAACAATTTTTAATTATTCACGAGGATATATTTATTTTTTTTTGTTTAAATTTTAAATTTGAGTTTGCACAATATGTAGATGATGTAAGATATTTTTCAAAAAAAAGCTTGAAAATATAGTAATAATTATTTTTAAAGTGTTTTTTATTTGGAAATATATTAAAATAATATATTTTTTATTTTTTTAAAATTATTTTTAATATTAACATATTAAAATGATATAAAAAATAAAATAAAATAAATTTTAAATTTTTTTAAATATTTTTTAAATATAAAAATAAACCCCCAAGATATTACAAGTTCATAGTTTATACATAGTTTTCGTGGTGCGACTGAGGACTGTCGGTCACTGAGTTGGTGGGCTGGAGATAATTATGCACTCAAGTAGCATTAAGCAAGATGTCATTCTCCACTTCAATAGGGGGACACCACGCGAAATAAGCGGGTTCAAGGTTCTGGCCTACGCTAAGATTCAAGCTGTGGATCTCTATTCTGGTTTTTTTTTATATATTTTAATTGTATTTTTTGAAAAAATTAATATTTTTTATATTTTTAGATATTTTAATGTATGATATCAAAATTAATTTTTTAAAAATAAAAAAAATATTATTTTAATATATTTCCCAATAAAAAACAACTACACTCCTCTTTAGAAGCACAGTCCAAGTGACACCTGCGCCGCTTTCATATCTATTATCCATGGAGATGCCAATTTATTCGACTGGGTGCTAAGGAGCTCGGTTTAAAATCACAGACACAATTTCTGTGAATACCAATTTGAGGGTGGAGCAACTATTCGAGATACAACGGAAGAGGGACTTCGTCAGGCTGGCTGCGATTCCAAAACAATTAAAATAATTCACCCTCGGATTGTAAAGAGGCAATTCAACATGTGATCTTGTATCCACACGATTAGAGGATCTAGTTTTAATTGCGGAACTGGCCTCAATGATGAATGATAGCACAGATATCAAACCGAACATGTGACTCGTTCAATGGGTGCATGCTGTGCTCAAGTTCCAGGTCATTATCCCCTCCAGGCTCCATTTCAAACACTCAAATATCGAATTGCATTTTGAACAATTATCTTCTGCAGAAGGTTAAGACATCATGTTTTCGTTCTCTATTTCCATTTTACCAAAACAGGTTTGGTAGATGTGCACTCAATTGTCAAAAGCCATGTAATATCATCATTTATTAGGCTCCATTGCATTGCATTAAAAAATAATCTGCGGAATGAAATGAAAACACAAAAGATACTATATGATCTCGCTAAATTGAGCTTGACACCGACTAACATGACCATAAGAACAGCCTATAAAACTGCATCAATTCCCAACTGTAACAACCACTGAGATCAAAACAAACATAAGGGAAACAACACAAGACCATATTGTTACATATCTCTGAGAATAATCATTCATAGGAGGCATTCAAAGTCTCAAAACTTGAAAACACCATGTTGGGGTTCAACCATCCAATCAATAAAGACTCAAGCATGCCTTGCCTGGAAATCCTTCATGAAAGCAACCAGCTTTTCAACACCAGCCAAAGGCATTGCATTATAAATGCTAGCTCTCATTCCTCCCACTGACCTATGCCCTTTGAGCTGAATCATCTTCTCCTTAGCAGCTTCTTTGACGAACTCAGCCTCCAATTCAGACTTCTCAAGTGTAAAAGGCACATTCATCAATGACCTCACAGATTTGTCAACAGGACACCTATAGAACCCCTTGCTTTCATCGATAGCATTATAAAGCAAATCACCTTTCTTCTTATTCCTCTTTTCAACCTCCTTTAATCCACCTTGTGCCAAAAGATCGTCAAAAACTAGACCACACATGTAAATACCAAAACAAGGTGGAGTATTGTAAAGTGAATTATTCTCTGCATGGATCTTATAATCCAACATCACAGGAGTAATCCCTTGTGCATTACCAATCAAATCTTTCCTAATTATCACAATAGTAACCCCAGATGGGCCTACATTCTTTTGAGCTCCAGCATAAATCACACCAAACTTAGAAACATCAACAGGTTTTGAACAAAAGTTTGAAGACATATCAGCTACCAGGATCCCATTTTTAGGATCTGGGTAATCCTTAAATTCAACACCATGAATTGTCTCATTAGCACAAATATGCAAATATTTAGAATCTGGGGTTCGCTCCAAACTATCAAAAGATGGAATCTTTGTATACTTTTCAGATTTACCTGACCAGATCACCTTTGGTTTAGAGTACTTTTGAGCTTCCTTAAAGGCCTTATCTCCCCATGATCCAGTAACAACATAATCAACAGAATCTTCAGGTTTCACCAGATTCAATGGAATGGCTGCAAATTGTGTAGTGGCACCACCTTGAAGAAACAAAACAGCGTAATCTTCACTAATATTCAACAAGGCCCTGAGATCAGCCTCGGCCTTTTGAATAATAGAAAGAAATTCTTTCCCTCTATGGCTCATTTCCATTACACTCATCCCAGATCCATGCCAATTATAAAGCTCAGATTGAGCCTTTTTTAAGACTTTCTCAGGTAAAGTAGCAGGCCCTGCAGCAAAATTAAAGACTCTATCTTCAAGATCTTGACTTTGAGAAAGCGGGGTTGCTGTAGTTGCTGCACATTTGATTGAAAAGGCCTTAACTTTATTGGTTAAATTTGGGAAAGATGCCATATTGGTGGTGGGTTTGAGGAGGAGATGATGGTTGTGGTGTTGGAGGTTAGGATTTTGGAGAAGGAGAGAGTTTGGTGATGACAAGATTAGTTTTGATGCCATGGTGGTGAATGAGGTTTAGCACGAAAGAAGGGAACTTTTTTTTCAGGGGTTGGTGGTGGCTAGTTGCAGTACAAGATCTGAATCTTTGAGAAGAGTTTTATATATAGGAGAAGGGAAAAGGGTTACGATCAGGGATGACTATGTGAATCCTAGATTGACTTATTATATTTAAATTATAATTATTATTTATCAGCTAAATTATTATTGTATTTGTATTATATTGATTGAATTTTGGTTATTAGTTACCTAAATATTATTTATTGTTTAACATAATACAAAACATAATGTGTATCGTAATTTATTTTAATAACTTATCCCGACTTTATAATTTGAGTTATAAATTTGATATATTAATCTAAATTGATTTGAGTTATTTTTTTTAATATTAAATTGATTAAGAATTATACTTTATAATTTGTTTTGATTTTTTTCCAATAAAGTTATCTATATTTTATAACTTGAGTTGCAGGTCTGACATGTTAGTTTAAATTCACTCAAGTTATTGTTTTAATTATTTTTATTTTATTATTTAATATGTGATTGATTGAGAATTGAGATTTATAATTTATTTAAATTTTTTTATAAAGTTATCACGATCTCATAACTAGGATAATAGATTTGATAGTTAACCTAGGTTGATTCAATATATTATCATCTCAATATTAAAAATAAATAAATTTACAAGACTGATATAAACCAATAAATTGTTTTTTTTTTTTGCAAAGCACAATTTCTAAAACAACCTAAATGATAAAATAAGAAAAATTAAATAAAAAAATTAGGTTATTAAAGAGTTAAATTGAAAAAAAAAATAAAAAACATAAAATACTATTCTAACTAATTGTATTTCATGGGATGGGGTGTGACGTGGCTGTATTGATTTAACTAGAAAAATAAATGATGAAGGGTTAAATTAAAAAAAATACAAAATAATATTATAATAAATAATATTTTATAAGTGTGATTTCAATAATTTAACTGTTATCTTTTAGTATTTTGTTAATAATTTGCGAGTCGATGGGATTTGAATATTCCTTGAAAATAAACCAAAAAAATATTTTTTTTATTTTTTTTTATTTTTTTGTCTAACGTACAAATTTTCATGGAGTTGGTGAGGGTGTTGAAGGGGAAATGGTGTCTTACACAGGGGAGAGATTTGGCATGGTGTACTTGTCTAGTTGTCTTTTTGCATGTATTTTACGGGGGTGGGTAGGTGGGAAGGTGCCTGATCTTTTGGTCACTTACCAGGGGCTAACAAGTTGCCATTTCTTAGATCCAGTAAGAGTGTGAGAGAGTTGGTGCTTGATGTTGACTAGGGAAGAGGAGGCAAAAGAATACCATTTTGTTACAACTTCTCCAGGATTTCCTATTTTGCAATGATAGAAATGTTCTTTTAATTTGTTTTTTTTTTTAATTTCTTATTGAAGTTGCTAAAGAACCTTGGACTTTGATGATGGATTTCATGTCATGTTCATGCATTAAGTTAGCAAATTCAACTTTGATTGGATTTATTTCCATGTTTATGAACCCTAATTTAATTTAATCCCTTTTCTTTGTCTATAGAGAGTCCATTCCTTCTCCTTTTTCTTTCTTTATTAGAAAAATTGTTAGGATGATTTAATACTATATTACAATTAAGAGATATACTAGAACGCAAGTTATTGACCATCTTCATATGATTTATTAAAGAAAGAACAAATTCAACAAAAGAATATCAAAATATAAATTAAGGAAAAACTACGTTACTAATTTTAAATTCATGTAAAAAAAAGTTTTTTTAGTTCCTCTATTTTCCTTAGTTTTGGAGTTGTAATTTTGGTCTTAAATTATTATAGTATTTTGAATTGTAATTTTGGTCTTAAACAATTATTTTGTTTGTTTTTAGTTTTTTAATTTGAAAAAAACAATAAAAAGTCATTGAAAATAATGAATGATATAGATCAAAGAAAGTTGTTGGCTAGATATATTTTGACGATCAAAATGATCAATTTTTATATCAAAGGCTTTCATTTAACAATAAAAATTTGTTAATTTTTAGATTTTTATTTATTTAGTTGATTTTTTTTTGAGTAATTTTGGGTGTTTTGAGTTGATAAATAATATTTGACAGTTTTTATAGTATTTTTAAGTTGCTTTCATATAAAAATTAACTTGAAAATTGAGTTTTAAGGGTACAAAACATGGATTACAATTTTTTGATGACTAAAAAATATTACAGTGGGCAGCCTATTATATACTTAAAAAAATAATAAAAAAAACGAATCGTCTACTTTTGACAAAAAAAATATTAAAAAAATCTCTTTGATTTTTTTTAAATTAACCTGAGCTTCTCGATATTAAAAAAAAGTTATTTATTTTTGTAGTTCATCCGAGTTGCATTAACTTGCTATGTCAATTAGGTTATATTTTTTTACATGATTTAAAAAATTTTATCTCAGAAAATACATTACCAATGTTTAAATATTATTTTTTTACATTAAAAATAAAATTGATCCAACTAGTAGTAAGTGCTTTAAATTTCTATTCAAAAATCTAAAATTTAAATTTCAAGAATATGAGATAGAACTTTAGATAAATTTAATTTATCAATAATTTTTTCACAAATCATTATGAATATGTTTCGTCACAAAATTAAAATGATGTAATCACGCGATGGAATCGCCATTTAATAATTCTAGTCGATGACACTTTAAATTATGTTGTAGAATGACTACCTAAAAACTGTTTAATTTTAAAGATCCATCCTTTTATTAAATTAAATAATGCACAAATTCTCATATTGCTAAAGCAGCAATCAAGAATTTGAAACTTCTTTCAATAATTATGAACTGTCATCAATTATTGCTTTCAATGAAACAGAAATATGTTCAATTAGAACATAATAAAAACCAACTACGGCTGTAGAGCGCAAAATATTCTCAATTCCCAAGAGCAGCAGTGCAGCAGCAACCCAAGTTGCTCATTATTGTGTGCATTGCCCACCACTCCCAATCAAGTAAAGTTAGTAGCTGTACACATTTTCCTTGCTATAGAAACTGTGCTGCTTCACATTTTGAAGTAAATCCAAACTTGGATGTGTTGTATTTCCTGTATACTCCAGTGAGTTTCCCTGTCCCTGCCCTCTGGTGGAAACCAACCATTAACCTTGAACATTCTCTGTCAGCATGCATGAAACTAAAGTCATTAGGAAGCCAAGGATGAGATAAACGACTTCAACAAAGAAATTAACGGTAAATGAGTAGTTGCTATGTATCATGAGAGAGAGCAGAAACTCACAAGAGCTGCTCTTCTGAGTAGTTGCTATGCCATTCACAGGTTCTATTCCACTCTTTGAAACCATAGATGGTGCACTGCGCGGTATAGATGGCTGAGGCTGCTAACAATGATGGTGGGAACTTAAGCATCTCATACTCCACAAGTGAAAGCTCAATCAAGAAGAAGGACAGCAGCTCAAGCTGTTCTCAAGTCATAAATGACACGATTGTCAGGGCAAAACATATATAATTTCATGTTCTTTCAAGTATCGATCTTTCACTAGTAAATTACAGGTAAAATGTGCTAACCTTCTTATCAGACTGGGCAGCCTTGAGGAACCTTTGCATGAAAACATATGATGTAGGAAATGACATGTTAAATTGCAATTTGTTAAGCATCAAATTTTCCTGCAAAAGAAGAGATTTTTGCCACTCACTTTCGAGAGCTTGTAAAACTTTAAAAACACTGGCATTTTTACAGGGAACAACACTTACCATTTCGAGGACTTCTTTCCTAGCATACGCTTTATCAGATATAAGAATTAAATCTCCCACTACTGGAACAGAAACCTCCTCGTATTTGCATGCTAAAAGCATAGCAACTAAGCCAACCAACTGAAGCTTTTTTCTCATCACCGTTTGCTGGGATAGAAATCTATCGATCAGATTAACAGTTAGAAACAATGTCTCCTTCATCAAGTCAAACTTGTCATGCACCTGTTGATTAAAAAACATGGTCATTCACAAACATTTGATCCAAGTGCAGCACATTACCAACTTGGTAAAACTTTATATATATACCTCAATCAGCCAGTCAATTAAGATGGCTCTCATCTTCTCATTAATGTCAGCTTGTTGCATCATATAGTTCGGCGATACACAGCTACAATTCTGCACATATTTAAGTTGTGTTTAGTAATCAAATTTAAACAGAAATTGAAGTTATGTCAAGCACTTAACAAGACTTCACAAAAAAAGCTAAGTAACTAACGTGTTAGATAAAAAATTGAATTCAGTAGCATTAGCTACGGAAAACAACTCTGATCAATTCACGACCAAAGCATTTTTATATTTTAGAACAATTGTGCACATTCTATGTCTCTCACAATCTTTAAACCTGCCATTTAAGGTAGATCACAAAGAAGCTAAGTAATTAATGTGTTAGATAAAAGCTTGAATTCAGAAGCTTTATCTACCGCAAATAATATCTCCAATGAATTCTCGATCAAGTCATTTTATTATTTAGACCAATTGTGCACGTTCTATCACTCTCATTCCTTACCCCTATTATTTAAGGTACATAGAAATACTTCTAGTTTTTAACCACTAGACCAAATGCTTCCTAGATTCAAGTCTAGAAACCCTAAGATCATCTCACTGAATTCAGAAGCATTAGCTAAGAAAAAATATGTCAATCCTTAACCCAATTATTTGAATCTAGGAACTCTTGAAGTCTGTATTTCAAGGATAGCGATATTCAAATCTAGGAACTCCTTAAGGCCTCAACCTTTGAGTCTTTCATCGCTAAACCTATGTTTCGTTGGAAAATAAATGAACATAACTACATGAAATGTACTTTTATCAACCTTCCATATCAAAATTAATCTTCTAATTGATATATACAGCATAAACTTTCCAAAATCTTGTTTTCCAAGTAGAGCTTACCTCCATTTTTCTGTAGTACGCATGCAAATCTTCAACATAGTCAACAACTGCAAGTGGGTTCTTTGCATCACAATCATCAATATTCAAAATTGGTTCTTCAATTATATCCTCCATTTCAACCTCCTCCTGGTAGATTTTAGCAAATCAATTATGGGTTTAGAATTAAGACATTTTCCTAATGGGACTGGAAATATTTAGAGAGGATTCTACCATCTTGTTCATTTCATCAGGCCTTGCTTCTGTCTGCTCTAAGAACATTGGTACTGGTTGGTCTGCGGAAGACGCCTTGTTTTCTTCCACATCAACAAATATGCAATCTCCAAATTCATTTGTTCTTTGAACCGATGGCTTCTGCTTCTTAAGTTCCTGTTAATATTATGTTGCAAGAAATTAGCATCGTTATCTTTGAAAAATAAAGAAGATCATCACATATAAATGCAAATCCATATTCTACCTGGTGGCAATACTGCTGTGTACCTGACAATTGAGCAGCGAACTTCCTGTAAAGTGGTCAAAATGTCAAGATCAAAGTAAATATTAGATCCTCTACTGGGTTGCTAAACTCTGGAAAAACTAACAAAAAGGGTTTAAATCTGATGTTTTTGGTTGTTTTAATCTGTTACTATTAGTCTAAAGTTCTACCAAAAAAAGTAGTAGCTCTAGCTGTAAGTAGCTTATTAAAAAAAAGAGCTCGTACTGTACGTGCGTTGTTGTTTTCTCTTATAAGATCCAGGATTCAAATTTGTGTTTCTTTTCTCTTACCTACATTTTCTCACCAACCAAACAACACAGAAAAAAAATGAAACGAAAAGAGTTGTTGTTTCTAACCTTGTAACGGGTCGATGTTCTTCACAAACACCATGGTTTCTGCGCACAAAAGAAAAAAAACCCATTTTTTTCAAAAAGAAAAACGAACAAAAAAACCAACAGAACACCAATACTGAAGCTTAAAAATTCATATCAAGAAAAGAGAAATTACTCGTGCAATCCTCTCTTGTTAACAACGCAAGGGTATGCTTGTTGTCCTCCAACAAAATTCTGATTCAACACACTCAAAGCTCTCCTGTTCTGCCTATTAATCTGCTGTCCAAACTTTCTGTTACCCATCTCTAATCCTTAACATTATTAAAAAAAAAAAACAAAAACCCATGTTAGATCTTGAAAAAACATCCCATCTTTGATGTTCAGAACCAACAAAGCTCACTACTTTACCTTGAAAATCTGTGGGTTTGATGGTGAGATTAAGACTGTTCCCATTAGATACGTCCATTTTGTTAATGAAAAAACAATTAATCACACCAAACTATTAAGAACCAACAAAAGCAAACCCTCGTCTCTTCCCTTCTCCTTTAAAGATTTGACACTAATAAGTGCATTTAAAAGAAGAGGCTGGAATAATGCACTGGAATCTACAACCTCAGATAGAGAAATAAAAGAAGAGAGGATTGTGTAGCCAACCCTTTTTTTCAAAACTAACGGCTAGTGAAATATGACCGTTGGATTAGGGATAGGCAAAAAAAGGGCTTGCTTTCTTTCTTTGTTTGTCTGAACAACGGTCATTTTCTGGTTGTCAATACATGTGGGTTTGCCACATCTGATTTCAAATTATTAGAGTTTTTTAGCTTATGATTGATTGATTGTGGTTGGGTATGTATGGTTTGCTGGCTCCTAGAGGCTCTTGCCCACTTGGGGCTTCTTGTAGGGTCAAGTTGACTTGGGACTCACCTGGGTAATTGGGTCCTTTAATGGTAGGGCTAACACACACACACACACCCATAGGATCTCGCAAGTATAGCACTCGGAGGAGCCATGAGTACCCTTTTGATTTTTGTGTTCGTCATCATTTGTGCATGTCTTTTAGAGCCTTTCAATTTTTACTTGCGAATGTTATGGGTAAATTATGGAAGGTGAGAGGTGGAGGTGAAGAGGGATAATACTAATTTTATCGAATTCGGGATCTAATAAGATTTTTACGTCATTTGACTGGTGGAGCTGTAATTTTCGGGATTCTGAAATGGGATTTGGTAAAATTGCTCAATAATAATGATCAAATATCAAACATTCATGTGAAATTGATGACAGTTTGCATTAGATAAGAAATATGTTAGCAATGATCGACTGTGTAGTTTGAGTAGTTCAATCGC